>OHEG01000208.1_pt1 | contig 28063 bp, 24 predicted proteins | sample 1567181 | NCBI WGS metagenome assembly OHEG01 (sample SAMEA3879534, study PRJEB24766) | human gut metagenome | biome: human-associated habitat; feature: feces | place: USA | collected 1985/1987 | reverse complement strand
TTGTTACCTTATTGAATTGTTAGTTATTATTGATGAAATATGAACGATAGATTTTTGTGTTTCCAAACTACACCTTCACAACCACTTGGACATTTACTCCGTTGGAAATTGCCTTTTTCTTCTCTTTTCGGTCACTTTGTGAAAACAGGACATGTCGCTCAAAGTGCCTAAATTCAAGGAGTTTCAGGTATTTTTCCTTTGGAGCAATGTCACGCACTCTACATGCCCGCTATGGCAAAACTGATCAACAACCGCCACCTTTTTCGCCTCATACCCCTTCTCCTGAAGTATCTTCACATCCCACTTATTCATCACATCGCCCTCTTTAGCTGCTTCTCCGGTGATCAGGTCAACCATTCCTGCAAGGCTTGCAGGGAGAGTCTGCTTTTCATCAGTGAAATTCATCACAAAGTAAAAGCGTGTATTTTCACCATCGCGACATGTAATTTCAAGACCTGTCTTTTCAGCAATGACACCTGATACAGACACTTCATCTGTGGCTTCATCAAGCACCCTTGCAAGTCCGGCTGCCTCAAGCTGTGTGGCAACATAGTATACATGGCCTTTTCCGTAGATGTTTTTTGTGACAGCAGGCATTCCTGCATAGAAATCGCTTTCATATGTGGCGAGTACTTCTGCACCTTCCGGGTGCATCAGGTCGCACAGCAGATTGCATTTATATTCTTTTCCATCCGAAAAGCTTACAGTGTTTGACTGCTCCGGTGCAAGCGCGTCAATTTCCTCAACCCAGACACCTGCCATCTCGCGAAGCGGTCCCGGATATCCGCCCAGATGCACGTTGTCAGACTGGTCAACAATACCACTCATAAATGTTGTGATGAGAGTACCGCCGTTTTTCACAAACTGCTCAAGCTTTTCCTTCATGCCTTCCTTTACCATGTACAGAACAGGTGCGGCAATCACCTTATACTTTGAAAAATCACCATCAACCGGAATCATATCGATTGAGATATTTTTGTTGTAAAAATACTCATAATAGTGGTGAATCTGGTCAACATATTTAAGGTCCTGTGTAGGTCCGCTTGTGTACTCAAGTGCCCAGTAATTGTCCCAGTCAAAGATGATTCCCACATCTGACTTATTGCGTGTGCCAAGTGTCCTTGTGCCGAAGCTTTCAAGCTCTCGTCCAAGCTGTGCAGTCTCCTTAAATACCCTTGTGTCGTTTGTTCCGACATGTGCTATTACAGCACCGTGGAATTTCTCGCAGCCACCCTTGCTTCGTCTGAGCTGGAAGAACTGGATAGTGTCTGCACCGTGGGCTATGGTCTGATAGCTCTGTGCACGCATCTGTCCCGGACGCTTCAATGAATTGTAGTGCTGCCAGTTCTGCTGGCTTGGAGTCTGCTCCATGAGCATGAATGGCTCATCCTTAAGACCTCGCATCAAATCGTGAGTCATCGCAACCATGCTCCATGGTGTGTCGTATGCAGGGTAATTATCCCACGACACGATATCCATCTCCTTAGCCCACTTGAAATAGTCAAGACCCTTGAATGTACCCATCAGATTTGTTGTGACAAGCGCATCGGGAATGATAGCTTTTACTGCATCGCGCTCCAGCTTATAGCAGTTCAGCATACTGTCAGAGTAAAAACGTCTGTAGTCTGTTGATATTCCGGCAAAGCTTGTCATGCCGCCCCATGCCTCCTCACTGAGCTCGTTAGGTACGACTATCTCATCCCAGTCATAGAATGTGTGTCCCCAGAACTCTGTGTTCCAGGCATCGTTTACGGCATCGAGAGTCTTGTACTTATCCTTGAGCCATACACGAAACTGCTTCTGACAGTTGTCACAGTAACAGTATCCGCCGTACTCGTTATTGATGTGCCATACAGAAATATTTTTATTGCCGCTATAGCGTTTTGCAAGCTCTGTCGCAAGAGCCTTTGCGTACTTCTGATATACCAGGGAGTTCGGACAGAAATTGTGTCTGGCTCCAAATTTATGCTGGCGTCCCTCGTAGTCGGTGCTCATCGTCTCAGGATATTTTTTGACCATCCATGCAGGCAGTGCCGCTGTGGATGTTGCCATGACGATGTCGTAGTTTTCATTTGAGAGCATATCAACTATCTCGTCAAGCTCTGTGAAATTATACTCATTCTCAGAAGGCTGTATTTTAGCCCATGAAAAAACGTTGATTGTGGCACTATTGATATGGGCATCCTTAAAGTATGCCATGTCCTGCTTCCAGACCTCCTTAGGCCACTGGTTTGGATTGTAATCTCCTCCGAAAAGGATTCTTTTGAATTTTGACTGCATTTTTTACCTCCGTTATGGTATTAACCCCAATATTATGATATTCTTAAACTATAAGTGTGTTTCCTTATGCACTAATCATATAATAGATTTACGGAAAATAGTATAACATCATAAACCAAATTATATAACATTCTGAAACTAAACCGTTTTTGAAAGGAGAAAGCATGCCTATTTATTTTGGAAGCAATTTCGCAAGAGAACCGTTTCAATTCGACTCTGTCGGTAATGACTGGGAGCAGGAAAGCGTGACGCGCCCGGAGGGGTATCCGCTGTACCATTATTTACAGACGAAGGAGGGCGTGGGCGAGGTAACGGTATACAGCAGAAATCAGGCTGTTTCGGACAATATTTTGTCAAACAGTCATACGATTGAGCTGCAAAAGGGGCAGGGGATTCTTATTGCTCCAAACGTGCCACATTCCTATCACAATAAAAACATCTCATCCGGCAATAGCCTGCCCTGGAAAACAGAGTTTGCCACTTTTACAGGGACAATGGCGGCAGCCTTCAGGGAAATGTTTGATGAAAAGGAATACCGTCTGATTGATGAGAATAAGGGGACGGATGTGTCGGAAGCGATTAACAAGGCTGTAGAAGACTTTAAGGAACACTCCAGTGATACGCAAATGCTCTCACTCGACTGTTATGGCATCATGCTTTTGCTCTCAGACCAGTCTAATCACACACACGATAATGATGACCAAAGCTATGTGCGTTTTATAAAGCCTGTTATAGATGCTATAGAAGAAAGCTACATGGACGATATCAGTGCCAAGGAGCTTGCTGATGGTGTATTTGTATCGCAGCAATATCTATCGCGTGTTTTTACGGAGTTTATGAACTGCTCGGTGTATGAGTACCTGACCAACTACCGCATCAATAAAGCCAAGGAGTTACTGCTTATAAACAGCAGGCGTAAGGTGCAGGATATAGCATCTGATGTGGGGTACTCAGATGCCAGCCATTTTATAGTCATGTTCAAGAAACTTACAGGGATGACACCGGCGCAGTTTCGGAAGCTGTATATATAAGAGGATGCAACTGTTTCTTGTATTTAATAGGGTTTGATGTTAAGATATATTTATCAGAAATATGGTGCGAAAATGAATAGCTACAATTGTTTTATAAGAATTAGGAAGTGATAATATGAGTGATAGAAACCGGATATTATGTGAGTTCAGAAATAAGACAAAAAGCATTATGGGTGATTCGTTAAAGCAGATGATATTATATGGTTCATATGCAAGAGGAGATTATGGAGATAATTCAGATATGGATATAATGGTTTTGACGGAGCTGACGGATGATAGGATTATACAGATAGAGGATGAAATATTTGATGCAGCTTATGATATTGAACTTGAGTATGGTGTGCCGATAAGTGTGAATATTAAAAATGAAAAACACTTTAAAAATTGGGTAAACAGCTTGCCGTATTATTCAAATATACAAAAGGAGGGAATTATTATTGCTTGAGGAAAATTGTATTAGTTTAGCAAAATATAGAATGGAAACGTCAATGGAAACTTTAAATGTTGCCAGGGAGTGTTTAGAAAACAAACATTTTAAAGATTCTATAAATAGAGCGTATTATGCTTCCTTTTATGCCGCAAGAGCAGTCTTAGCCTTGGAACGTGTTGATTTTAAAAGGCATAAGGATGTTATAGCATATTTTAATAAAAATTATGTTGCAACAGGTATATTTGATCGTGAAATAGGAAGAAATCTTGCAAGACTAAAGCAAAAAAGAGAGCAAAGTGATTACGATGATTTTTTTATTGCATCGAAAGAAGAAGCTCAAAAACAATTTGATAATGCAGAGAGTATAGTAGCTGCAATCATTGAATATATGCGTAAAAATAACAGTGGAACCATTATTTAAGTAAGTGGTTCCACTGTTGTTTTTGTATATATAACATCATCTACAATCCGTATTCCGTATTTATCAAGGTCAACCCTGCCGTCTATGACCTCAATGCCATCTGCTCTTAGATGGTTAGCCTGTTCATCGGCTCCGCCGAAGGCAAAAGCCCCTGACAGCTCACCCTTTGCATTTACCACTCTGTAGCATGGAATTTCATCAGGATTGGGATTCTTGTGTAGGGCATTGCCGACAGCCCGGCACATTTTTTTATTGCCTGCAAGCTCAGCAACCTGTGCATATGTGGCAACACAGCCCTTTGGAATCCTTTTTACAGCCTCATATATGAGCCGGGTCGGATTATAGGTGACAAGGTCATAGCTATCTGCAATCATGTTTTTTATAGCATCATCCGGTATGCTGCCATCGAGAATGATGGTATTCCAGTTGTCCTTGTTCTGGTGCCAGCCGGGGATGACCGATGGGAAGGCATCTCTCCAGAAGTCTCGCCATGCAGGAGATACCTTGACATTTAAGTTGATAAAACCATTGCGCTCGTAGGTCCACAGGAAAACCTTTTTGCTGTCCTTTACGCGGATGAGCTGCCAGTTTGGGTCGTGGAATGGTGCTTCCTGATATGTATTTGGAAATGATAAGCCGTAGTCTAATGCTTCTTGTCGTGTTTTCATAGATTTTGCCTGCTTTCTTTTTAGGTATACGATTACAGTATAACATAAAAAGAACAAATTTATTGACTTAATTCTTCATACAACCCCTCTATCTCACCATCTTCCTTAGAATTTACAAACACCAGTGTATCATCCGATTTTATCATGAGAATAGGAGCGTATCCGTCGAATACATACAGGCTGCATTTTCCAAGGGTGCGTCCTTCATACCTGCCGATATCATAGCTGTTTGTAGAGGCTCCGTTTGTACGCAGGAAACTGTCATCCGGCAGCTCGTCCAGAAGCTTAAGCTCTGTGATGTCATTTACATCAATCTCGCTTGTATAGCCACCGGCAGAAATAGTAAGGTTATTGTTTGTCATAGTGATTTTTTCCTGTATATTAATCAAAGGAAGCATGCAGACAAACACCAGGATGATACAGCCGGCTGTTATTGCACAGGTGATTCCTGTGAAAATCCACGCGCCTTTTTTAGCATAATTAAACGTGTAATTGCCGGACTGCATGCGGTTTTCAACGAGAATATGTTTGTCGGCGGGATTATAGTAGTAGCCGGTTTTCCAGTATTCATCATCGTCCACATCTATTGGTGAGGTGTTGGCAGACAGCAGTTCCTTCTTTCTGTTTAAGCCCATATAAATTGGAACAATAAATCCCAAAACGGCTATTAACTGAATGAAAATATACACATAATAGGATGATGCCGGAAGTATTCCGGTGATACCTGTGTATAATGCTACATAAATCCATGCGACAGCGTTTAGTCCGCTTAGGAGAAGCATTGCGATGCTTTTATATTTTTTCATGGTATTGTTGACAATAAGGTTGAGCTTTGAATCCATGCTGTATACGTGGCGCTCGCTTTTGTTTATAAAAGCATGAAATACCAGCGAAAGTGTGGATATTAAAACAGAGCACAAAAACAGCGAAATCATAAGGATATTGTAATGGGTGTCACCAAGCATAAAGTATGGTATATATGCTGCAAGCTCAGTAATTAAAAAGAGTGCGTGCCATTTATAGCTGACTGTCGTGGCACCGGCTTCTGCTGAAACGCGGGTGTCGATATAAACCTTTTTGCGTTGGGCTTCTATTATCCATCCTTTTTGTATTTTCAGAGCATACATTTTCCGGTGGGAGCTGTTTGGAATATGAATAATTCCAAAGATATATGCAAACATCCAGATAATATATACCAGAACAAAAACGGCAATGTTAATAAAAACAATAAAGCATATCGCAATGGAGATAATCACATTGGCAATTTGAAAGTGTTTCATTTTGCATTTTCCGGTGATGACGATTTCGGTTACTTCGGCATCTTCTTTGTGAGATGATGGAATATGTACATTGAGATACATGCCGTTTTCATATTTATAGGCATGTGTGTACGCAAATTGCATACATAGTATGATAAAAAGGTTTGTAACTATAAAGATAATAAACATGATAATTTCCATAGTCAGCCTCCTCTGCTAAGCGGTGCATGGTTTCATTTGTGAATACATTTTATCGCACATTGATAAAAATTCCTCGCGGCTCATTCCGGTGAGACAGGCCTCAGCACTTAAAAGCTCAAGCTCTGATTCCAGATTTTCAGTGAAATCTGTATCATCTGCGATGGATTCTGACACAAAAGCGCCGAGCCGTCTGTCTGTACGGATAAATCCCTCATTTTTCAAAATCTGATAGGCTTTATTGACCGTCATTGTGTTTACACCGGCATCGCTTGCAAGCTGACGTATGGTCGGAAGCTTTTCGCCGGTTTTAGCTCGCCTTTGCTATTCCCTTTACAATCTGGTTTCTAAGCTGTACGTATATCGGGGTGCTGCTTGACATGTCGAGTTCTATTATCATGAGAACCTCCTGTATCTTACTGTTTATATGTCATAGCCTGTTTGAAATGCATCAATATTTATGAGCAGGCTGTAATCTGACAAAACTTGTAAGTGATATAATTGTATTGCTTGTATTATATATAGTAATACAGAAAAGACATTCTGTCAACGGATGTTTTAGCATCAACTATATTGACATTTGGAATATTACAATTATGATTAAAGAGTTATAAGGTATCACAACGTAAAAGAATACATATGAGGTTAAAAAATGAGCAGATTAATAGAGCAGATAAAACAAAAGGATGCCTGTGCCTTCACACATGGTGGCAAATTTCATGCAGATGATGTGTTCTCATCAGCCCTGCTTTTGTATATAAACCCTGAGATCAGCATAACAAGGGGCAATAGTGTGCCTGATGATTTCACAGGAATAGTTTTTGATATAGGGCGTGGTGAGTTTGACCATCATCAGAAGGACAGCAGAATCAGGGAAAACGGTGTGCCATATGCGGCATTTGGCCTGCTGTGGGAGGCTGTTGGAGCAGATATTCTAGGCGAGGAGCTGGCGGTGAAATTCGATGAGTCATTTGTTCAGCCTCTCGACAACAATGACAATACAGGTGAGAAAAACGAGCTTGCAACGCTTATAGGCAATTTCAACCCGTCATGGGATTATGAGGGTGGCAGCGATGAGGCTTTCTTTCAGGCGGTAAGCGTGGCAGGCATGATACTGGAAAACAAATTTGAGAGATACCGTGGCAATGAGAGAGCCGATAAGAGAGTGGAGGAGGTGCTTGCAAAGCACGATCCGGCAAGCAGAATACTGGTGCTTCCTGAGTTTATACCGTGTCAGAAGGCGCTGAGTGAGACGGATATCGCGTTTGTTATTTTTCCGTCAAACAGAGGCGGCTTTTGTATACAGCCACAGAAAAGAGAGTATTCGATGAATTACAAGTGTTCTTTTCCGGCAGAGTGGCTTGGACTTGAAGGTGAGGAGCTGGTAAATGCTACAGGAATTCCCGGTGCGATATTCTGTCATAAGGGAGGCTTTATCATGACTGTAAAGGAGCAGGACGAAGCTGTAAAGGCATGCGAAAAGGCGCTTTCTCTTCATAAAGACAGCTCTGTGATAGTGTGGTATGGCAGTAAAGGAGATACTGCAGCCATGGCATGTGACAGTCAGAAAGACGAGCTGCTTATAAATGTTGCAAAAGCACGAGGCATAAAGGGCGTGCATATCTGTCATGTTGATGCAATGCCTGTTCCACAGCTTGAATTAACAGAGCTTGACAGCGAGACAGCATATGCAGAGGTACTGATGGAGAAGCCGCAGTGGAAGGCATATGTAAAGGAGCAGGTGAAGCAGATTGTAAAGTACAGACCGGAGGCTGTGTATGTGGAAGGAAACGCATTTGAGACATATCCGGTTATACGTGCACTCAGAAAGAAGCACATTCCTGTGCTTACGATGATTGAAAATAAAGAGAAAAAAATAATGGTAAGAATACCATGATTTATGTGCATTTTTGAAAAAATTTGGTATAATGTTGTTAAGCGCGGACATCGTGCAGTTTTGCGAATGTGTGTGGTGGTTTTGAATAATACGAGTAATATACAAGTAACAATACGAGGATGCAGAAGGTATGAAGACAATTATAAAATACGAGCTTGTTATAAATGAGGCACTCAGATCTGCACTCAACTATGATACACCGGATGAGCAGATTAATGAGTTTATCAGATTTTTCGGAAAACATATCGGTTCTGACCGCATATATATATTTGAGGATTGTGATGAGAGGCATATCACAAACAATACATATGAGTGGTGTGCGGATGGAATAGTGCCGGAGATACATGAATTGCAGAATGTCGATATGGACATAATAGGCTGGTGGTATCAGACCTTTGACAAGGACAGGAATGTAATTATCACAGATATAGAGCAGATAAAGGATGAGCACAAGGTCTCCTATAATCTGTTAAAGGCGCAAAATGTAAAGAACCTGGTGGTATGTCCAATCCGCTACAAGGATGAGATAAAGGGCTTTTTCGGTGTGGATAATCCACCGGAAAGTGATACTCTCGGACTGACCACGTTCTTGGATATGATAGGAACCTTGCTTATATCATTGCTTAAGCTGCGCAATTCCTTCACAAAGTCGAATAAGGAAGCGATGCTTAGCAGCTATTCATCACTTTCAAGTATCTATATATCCATGGCACTGGTAAATGTGCAGACACACAGATACCATATAGTAAAGACTTTGGATGAGGTTGTACACTTCATGGGGGTAAAACCGCAAAGTGAGGGGGAATGTAGGATAGATGAGGATTTCCCGGGGCATATAAACAGTGTGATGAATGAGTTCTGTACTAAGGCACAGCGCAAAGAGGCTCTGGAGTTTGTGGATATCAGTACTGTAGAGGACAGACTTCGTGGAAAAAATACCATAGTGCACGAGTTTATCGGAAAGGTATCAGGCTGGTGCCGTGAAAGGTTTATTCCTGTAGACTATGATGCAGATGGCAGGCTGTGGCATGTGCTTTACTGCGTGGAGAATATTGACGAGGAAAAGCGACGTGAAGACAGGCTTATGTATCTGGCACAGATTGATTTGATGACAGGTATACGCAACCGCGGAAGTGGAGAGAATAAGATAACAGAGTATCTCGTCCGCAAACAGTGCGGTCTGCTTTGTCTTTTGGATTGTGACAAGTTTAAGTCAATAAACGACACCTATGGACATGCAGTGGGCGACAAGGTGATAATAGCAATTGCTGATACTCTGCGCAAATCATGTCGTGATGATGATGTCGTGCTTCGCCTGGGCGGGGATGAGTTTGCGGTATTTATACCGGGGATGCTTGATAAAGAGCGGGCAGAAGCTTTTTTTGACAGGCTTTTTTCAAACATAGAGCATATTGATATAGCAGAGATGAATGGAAAGCATATACTGCTCAGTCTTGGCGCATGCTTTTATGACGGAATGGATTGTATCACGTTTGACCAGCTCTACAGAAGGGCAGACACCGCCATGTATGACAGCAAGAAAAAACAGGGCTACAGTGCGACAATTTTTGATGCAAAGCAATGATAGTCCGGCATATTAAATAAAAAGAGGAGAATGAAAATGCAGACAGGAAAAGCAATATCCATTCCATCAATCCTCAAGGTGGGAAATGGAACATTAAACAAAATCGGAGAGTATTTAAAGAGTGAGGAGCTGACGAGCGTAGTCATTTTTATGGGAAACGGTCTCATAGATATGTTTGGAGATACCATAATGAAGTCGCTTACTGATGCCGGTATCACCGTGCTTGAGTACAGCGAGCTTGATACAGTTGAGATAGATGATATCATCACCCTTGCCTTTGATATACCAAACAAGGCAAAGGCAGTTGTGTCAGTGGGCGGCGGAAAGGTGATAGATGCAGGAAAATATGCAGCTTTTCTAAGAAATCTGCCATTTATCAGTGTGCCGACCTCAAGCTCAAGCGATGGCTTTTCTAGCGCCAGTGCATCACTTTTGGTGCACGGCAAGCGTACGTCGGTTCCTGCAAAGCTTGCGCATGGTATCATAGTTGACACACAGGTCATCCGCACAGCACCGGAGAAGTTTATATATTCAGGCATCGGGGATATGGTGTCAAAGATTACAGCGCTATATGATTGGATTTTTGAGGAAAAGCACGGTGTAGGTGTGGTCAATGACTTCGCCGTGATGGTCGCTAAAAAGGCGGTCAACAGCTTTGTGCGTACACCTTATGAGAGCATAAAGGATGAGCTTTTCCTAAAGGAGCTTGTGGATTCGCTTGCCATGAGCGGCATAGCAAACGAGATAGCGGGAAGCAGTGCGCCGACCAGCGGCAGTGAGCATCTTATTTCACATGCGCTTGACAAAATTCTTGAGCATCCGCAGCTTCATGGCATACAGGTCGGCATAGCAACCTATATCATGAGTGTGGTGCAGAACCACAGATATGTAAGGGTGTGCACTGTGCTCAAAAGGACAGGCTTTTTCGATTATGCGGCTACTCTTGGCATGAGAAAGCAGGATTTTCTGGATGCGATAGATATGGCGCCATCCATGAAGCCGTTCAGGCACACATATCTGCATGAGAAGGAGTACCGCGACGCGGCAAAGAAGCTTGTGCTGGAGGATGATATACTGAATAAAATACTGGTATAGAGATATGTATGAGAAGACTATAGAGCCGGTTGCGATTATGCACACCGGATTTGGAGAGAAATTTGGCATTCCGAGGCAGAGTGGCCTTGTGCCTGAGGCGGCAGGGCAGATAATATTTGAACCAAAATACCAAAACCCCGATGCGCTTCGAGGAATAGAGGAGTTCACACATTTGTGGATTATATGGGGCTTTTCTGAAAACAGGGTGGAGAAATTTACACCGCTTGTCACACCACCCAGGCTTGGAGGCCGGGAAAAGAGAGGTGTTTTTGCCACACGTTCGCCGTTTCGCCCAAACGGCATGGGACTATCCTCTGTAAGGCTTGATAAGGTTGAGTACAAAAGCAGCAAGGGTCCTATAATTCATGTGTCAGGTGTAGATATGCTTGACGGCACACCAATCTATGATATAAAGCCGTATCTGGCATATTCAGACTCACATCCTGAGGCATCAGATGGCTTTGCCGCAGAGCACAGATGGGATACGGTGCATGTTATATGGAAGGATGAGGCACTCAAAAGCTGTATGGATGAAGATACCCGCATTACTGTGGAGCATATTCTGGCACAGGATCCAAGAGCAGCATACAACAAGGCCAGGGATTATATCTATGGCATGAGATACGGCAAATTTGATATACGCTTTGTGGCTGATTCACATGCCGGCACGATAGAGATAGTGGATGTCGTGGAGTGCATAGACGGATATCATAAGGTTAAGTGATTTTAGGAAGTGTTTTTAGTGAATATGATTTGCATATGCTGTCCGAAGAGAGTAAAATGGTAATGCATACAAAAGGACAAATGCATTACGAATATATATGTAAATACATATTAAATACACATAAGGAAGGTACATACAATGAAAACAGTAAAGGACTATATCAGAACTATCCCGGATTTCCCGGAGAAGGGCATCATGTTCCGCGATGTGACAAGTGTTATCCAGGATGCAGATGGATTAAAGCTTGCAATTGACGAGATGATAAAGAAGCTTGATGGACTTGATTTTGATGTGATAGCAGGAGCTGAATCAAGGGGCTTTGTTTTTGGCATGCCTATAGCATATGCGCTTCATAAGCCGTTTGTCATGGTGAGAAAAGCAGGCAAGCTGCCATGTGAGACTGTATCAAAGACATATGACCTTGAGTATGGCACAGCAACAATTGAGATGCACAAGGACTCAATAAAGCCCGGTCAGAAGGTGGTTCTTGTGGATGATCTTATCGCTACAGGAGGCACAATGCAGGCAGCAGCAGAGCTTGTTGAGGAGCTTGGAGGAGAGGTTGTGAAGATGCTTTTCCTTATTGAGCTTGCAGGTCTTAATGGCAGAAAGCTTCTTAGCAAGTATGATGTGGACGCAGTTGTGTCATATGATGGCAAGTAGAGCTGTTATATCTGAATGAATATATTTTATATGTTTGTGCATACTGACATTAATTAAATCTATGATTTGATGAGATTAAGAGTAAGGAGAGTCGGTATGCAGCAAAAATTGGGAAAGTGGAGTCTCCGTTTTACGGAGGCTCCTTTTATATTGGAAAGCAGTTCGGTTGTAGGCACAAAGGAGGCGGACGGACCGCTTGGAGGTCTGTTTGATATTGTAGGCAAAGATGACAGGTTTGGGCAGAATACGTGGGAAAAGGCAGAAAGCTCCATGCAGCGCGATGCACTCACAATGGCCCTTGGAAAAGCACATCTGGATGCATCCGACATGGACTATGTATTTGCAGGAGATCTGCTCGGACAGTCTATGGCCACAACCTTTGGTGTGGAAAACTTCCGTATTCCGTGGTTTGGAGTGTACGGAGCATGCTCCACATGCGGGGAGTCGCTCTCGCTTGCCGCGGCATTTGTGGCAGCAGGGTATGCAAGGCATGCGGTGGCAGTGACATCGAGCCACTTTGGCAGTGCCGAAAAGCAGTTTCGCTTCCCTAACCAGTATGCCAATCAAAGACCGGTGTCAGCGACGTGGACAGTGACAGGAAGTGCAGCATTTATTGTGGGCAGTGGAGCAGGTGGTAATGAGACACAGACCGGGTGTGACAATGAATGGACTGGGGGTGACAATGCAGATAGTATATCAAAGAAGGTGCAGATTGAGGGAATCACAACAGGAGTTGTGGTGGATTATGGCATAAAGGACGCCATGAACATGGGCGCTGCAATGGCCCCTGCGGCCTGTGAGCTGATAGTAAATCATCTGAGTGATTTTGGCAGAGAGGCTTCATATTACGACAGGATAGTGACAGGAGACCTTGGAAGCATCGGACAGAAGATACTGATTGACCTGTGCAGGCAAAAAGGCGTGGACATAAGCAAAAATCACGAGGACTGTGGCATGAAGATGTTTGATGCAACGAACCAGAACACAGGCTCAGGTGGTTCGGGCTGTGCGTGCTCGGCAACCGTTTTGTCAGCATATTACCTGCCAAAGCTAAGAAGTGGTGAATTGAAGCGTATACTTTTTGTGCCTACAGGAGCACTTCTTTCGCCTGTCAGCTTCAACGAGGGCGAGTCAGTACCGGGAATTGCACATGGTGTGGTGCTTGAAGCTGCAATTTGAAGCTGATGGCTTCACATATATAATAGTGTGAACGAGCCGTTTTTGGGGATGGCTGCACGTTCAAAAAATAGAAGAAAGGCGTAAGGATATAATGGATTATGTAAAAGCATTTGTCGTGGGCGGTATAATCTGCGCCATCGTACAGATTTTAATGGAAAAAACAAAGCTCATGCCGGGCAGAATTATGGTAATGCTCGTGTGCACAGGCGCGCTGCTTGGCGCTGTCGGCATATACGGGCCATTTTCAAAGTGGGCAGGCGCCGGTGCCAACGTACCGCTTTTGGGCTTTGGCAATGTACTGTGGAAGGGTGTGAAGGAGGCAGTGGACAGCGAGGGCTTTATAGGCCTGTTTAAGGGCGGCTTTAAGGCTTGTGCCGTCGGAGTGTCGGCAGCACTTATCTTTTCATATATCGCGGCACTCATCACAAAACCTAAGTTAAAAAGCTGAGAACAAGAAAAACTGCCGCTTACATGCATGCATGACGCATTAGCTTTTTTGTTCTCAGTGGTTCAGAATAGTTACGAATGATGTATAAATTACGAAAAATTGCCCATACTATCTCCAAAACGAAAAGGAGACTGATACAATGAAGAAAATAAAATATTTATTGGCACTTTGCCTGATACTCGCTGCTGCAAGCGCTTTTGCAGCCTGTGGAAACAATAGTAATGTGGCAGACACTTCAATGGTTGAAAATACACAAAGAGGTGGCTCTGCCGCCGACGATGCCGGGAATGCCGGCAAGGATATCATAGATGGCGCCGGAAATGCCGGCAAGGATGTGATAGACGGAGCAGGCGATGCCGGAAAAGATGTGATAGACGGCGCAGGTGATGCCGGCAAGGATGTAATAGACGGCGCAAAGGATGCCGTAGATGATGCCGGAAATGCCATAAAAAAGAGTGTTGATGGTGGAAACAACTAACAGCTATTTATAAAAAGAAAACCGTCACTATATATGCTTCAATGACTGCAAAAACAAAAGCACCGACAACATCGCTGATAAAATGCACACCTGATATCACACGGACACAGGCAATGATAGCTGCAAGGACTGCAAGCAAAATGCCGGTGAACCATAAAGGCGAGGCAGCAGGTGAGCATATTAAAACAGTAAATGCAATTATAAATGCAGAAAAAACATGCCTGCTAGGAAAAGACCTGCCGTGGGTATCCTTTGGAATGACAGGCGGCATATCAAATTTTTCGTATGGACGTGGTCTGTTTACGATATATCTGAAAACAGATACTGCAATAAAGCCGATAAGCGGAGCAATGATTGAGAGTGCAAGCATATGACCGGCTGTAAAGCACAGATACAGCACGTATACAGGGTATGTGATAAAAACTAAATAAGTGCATATTTTATTGATTAATTCAAGCTTTCGGGCTGCCCTGTTATTTTCACGGAATGGGGCAGTCATTTTTATGTATGTATTTTTTTTCATGATTATTTTCCATCGTTTATTTATGAAATATTGTATTGTAACTGTCTAGAGTGGTGTCAACTGCCCTTGCGGTACTGCAGAGGTGTCATGCCATAGTGCTTTTTGAAGGCTCTGTTAAAATACGACAGGCTTTCAAACCCCACTTCACCGGAAATAGAAAGCACCGAGCTGTCTGAGCTTTGCAAAAGTCTCGCAGCCATGGTCAGGCGGTAGTCCTTTAAATAGTCAACAAACGATGTGCCCATGGTTTCTTTAAAATACCTCATAAAATGAGACTCGGAAAACCCGGCTACATCAGCGATATCAGCAATGGAGATTTTGTCGGCATAATTATTTTCCACATATTTGAGCACAACCTTCATCTTATCAAGAGTCTTTTTGCTTTTTAGTGGCTTTGTCAGATTACGGCAGCGGTTATCAAGCACAAAAAAGAATTCGTAGAGCTTGCTCTTTATATAAAGCTGATAGCCCTGCGGCATCGTCTTGCAAATCTCATCGCATGCATCTATTGGAGCCACGACATCCTCGTAGTATGGATACACCGGTGTAAAAACCGTCGGAACTGTGAATCTGCCGGCTAAGAGAGGTGTAAGAAAATCCTCCTTGGTGTAATCGTACTTTCCGGGAAGCAGCATCGACAGGGAAAATATGATATTTTCGTACTCCATCGATTCATCCATATATTGGTCTATAGAGTGAAGCTGTCCCGGCAGTATCAGCACAAGGCTTGGCGCTGTGACATGGTACTCCTTAAAATCCACAGATATATGACCGCAGCCCTTCTTTATATAGATAAGCTCCATATCGTCGTGCCAGTGCAGCGGAACTCCGGAAAAATCAAGAGGAATAGAGCAAAGGTAGGTATTGTATGGGAACGTAAGCTCCACATGTGTTTTGTCTTCGTGATAATTTTCATATTCTAATATATTCATGATGATATTTTAGCATATTATTTCTTGAAAAGCCACTAAAAATACCGAAAAATGATAGGATTGTGCAAGTTTTCGACTGTATATTGCAAGAATTGTGCAGTGTAATGGATTATACTTGATTCATCAAATGACACAAGGAAGTTAAGCACGCTAAATGAAAATTAGTTAATTTGACACATTGGCGTGTACACATGATAACAGATTTGGGAGGAAATCAGAATGGCAATCATGCAGGAAATCGAAACAAAGCTTCAGAAGGGAATCAGCGTTAGTACAGACGAGGAAGTATACTACGCATTACTTGAGCTTGTAAAAGACAAGGCAGAGAAAAAGGTTTCAAACAAAGGAAAGAAAAAGCTCTACTACATCTCAGCAGAGTTCCTTATCGGAAAGCTTTTATCAAACAACCTTATCAACTTAGGTATCTACGATGAAGTTAAAGAGACTCTTGAGAAGAACGGAAAGTCACTTGCTGAAATCGAGGAAATCGAGCTTGAGCCTTCACTTGGAAATGGAGGACTTGGACGTCTTGCAGCATGCTTCATAGATTCAATCGCAACACTCGGGCTCAACGGAGACGGTGTAGGCCTCAACTACCACTACGGATTATTCAAGCAGGTATTTGAGAACAATCTCCAGAAGGAGACTCCAAACCCATGGATTACAAAGGAGAGCTGGCTTACAAAGACAGATATCACATATCCTGTAAGCTTTGGCGGATTCACAGTACAGTCAAGACTTTACGATATCGACGTAGTTGGATACAACAACCGTACAACAAAGCTTCACTTATTCGACATCGAGTCAGTTGATGAGTCAATCGTAGGCGACACAATTGATTTCGATAAGGATGATATCAAGAAGAACCTTACATTATTCTTATATCCTGATGATTCAGATGATAAGGGACGTCTCCTTCGTGTATACCAGCAGTATTTCATGGTATCAAACGCAGCAAGACTTATCCTTGCAGAGGCAGAGGCAAAGGGCTCTAATTTACATGATCTTGCTGATTATGCAGCAGTTCAGATTAACGATACACATCCATCAATGGTTATTCCAGAGCTTATCCGTCTACTTCAGGAGAAGGGCATCCTGATGGATGAGGCTATTGAGATTGTATCAAAGGTTTGTGCATACACTAACCACACAATCCTTGCAGAGGCTCTTGAAAAATGGCCAATCAGCTTCTTGGAGAAGGCAGTTCCACAGCTTATGCCAATCATCCGTGAGCTTGACAACAAGGTTCGCGCAAAGGTAGCTGACGAGAGCACATACATTATCAAGGATGGTCTTGTACACATGGCACACATGGATATTCATTTCGGATATTCTGTAAACGGTGTTGCATACCTCCACACAGAGATTTTAAAGAATACAGAGCTCAATAACTTCTACAAGTTATATCCTGAGAAGTTCAACAACAAGACAAACGGTATCACATTCCGTCGTTGGTTAATGTCTTGTAACCCGGAGCTTTCAGCATACATCACAGAGCTTATCGGTGACGGCTGGAAGAAGGATGCAAACGAGTTAGAGAAGCTTGGCAATTTCATCAATGATGACGCTGTTCTCACAAAGCTTGTTGACATCAAGAACGCAAAGAAGACAGAGCTTGCTTCTTACTTAAAGAAGACTCAGAATCTCGATGTACCTGACAATTCAATCTTTGATATCCAGGTTAAGAGACTTCACGAGTACAAGAGACAGCAGCTCAACGTGCTTTACATCATCCGTAAGTACTTTGAGATCAAGGCAGGCAAGAAGCCATCTACACCAATCACATGCTTCTTCGGTGCAAAGGCAGCTCCTGCATATATCATTGCAAAGGATATCATCCATGCAATCCTCTGCTTACAGCAGATTATTAACAATGATCCTGAGGTAAGTCCATACCTTAAGGTATTCATGGTTGAGAACTACAACGTAACATTAGCTGAGAAATTATTCCCGGCTGCAAATATTTCAGAGCAGATTTCTCTTGCTTCTAAGGAGGCATCAGGAACAGGAAACATGAAGTTCATGCTTAACGGTGCTATTACACTTGGAACAAGTGACGGAGCAAACGTAGAGATAGCTGAGCTTGTCGGCGATGAGAACATCTATGTATTCGGTGAGGATTCACAGACTGTTATCGACAGATATGAGAGAGGCGACTACTGCTCTAAGGATTACTATGACAAGGATGCAGACTTAAAGAAGGCTGTTGACTTCCTTGTAAGTGATGAGATGATGAAGGTTGGTTCTAAGGAGAACTTAGAGAGACTTTACAACGAGCTCCTCAACAAAGACTGGTTCATGACATTCCCAGACTTTGAGGATTACTGCAAGACAAAAGAGAAGGCTTACGCTGATTATGAGGATAAGAAGGCTTGGGCTAAGAAGATGCTTGTCAACATCAGCAAGGCTGGTTTCTTCTCTTCTGACAGAACAATCAAGCAGTACAATGATGAAATCTGGCATTTAGAGGCCTAGAATTTTTCTTCCTCCTTTAAATACAAATTGGGCTTAAGAACTCCCGTGGGTGCATCCCGCGGGGGTTCTTTTTTGGTAGGTCGGGACGTAAGCGCAGGGGACGGCGGGCCCCTGGCAGAAATGTAAGGGCGGGATTTACAAGTTTGGCAAATACATATATAATAAGGGGAAGAATATACACATGGAGAACTATTATGATAAAGAATAAATTTATGGCACTCACGCTTACCGTAGTGCTCACAGCAGGCATGCTTACCGGCTGTGGCTCCGGCGACAAGGCAAAGGACAAGGATGCGTACAGACAGTATGGCATCAACTGTATAGAGAACGGCAGCTATGATGATGCGGTCGATGCTTTTCAGAAGGCACTGGACCAGTCGGTGGGCTCAGTAGGCGCAGAGGAGCTTGACATATGTTATTATAAGGCAAAGGCACAGTATTTAAGCGGTGACGTGGATGGCGCAATTGATACATATACGGCTATTATCGACTATAATAAGGATTCTGACGCATACTATCTGAGAGGCTGTATATATTTTGCCAAGAATGATTCAGACAAGGGCTTGAAGGATTTTAAGACGGCGCTCAGTGAGAATAATGATAATTATGAGCTCTATCTTGGCGTTTATGAAACCCTGTCAAAGTATGGCATGAATGACCAGGGAAAGGAATACCTGGATAATGCCTTAAAGCTTAAGGCAAAAACTGCTGATGACTATATGCAGAGAGGCCGTATATACACCATGCTTGGCGATTATGATTCAGCAATAAAGAGTCTGCAAAAAGCCATTGATGAGAAGCTTGTCAAGGCAAACTACTATATGGGTGAGGTATATCAGAAGAAGGGCGATAATGATAGCTCGCAGAAGTATTTTAAGAAATACCTGGACAGCGGTGAGGCGGATTCGTATGAGCTGATGAATATGGGACAGGCGCAGATGGACAATGGTAACTATGACACTGCGATTACTTATTTTCAGAACGCACTTGAACTTGAAAGTGTGCCGAACAAGCAGCAGATAACAAAGGCTATGATTATAGCATATGAGTATTCCGGCGATTTTGCTACAGCAAAGAGCAAAATGGAGGAATACATGAAGGATTATCCCGATGACGAGGATGCAGCAAGAGAATATCAGTTTTTGGAGACCAGATAGATTATGGCAGATACTATTAAGATAGAGGATATTGAGGAGAGAGTGGTGCTTGTCGGAGTGAGCGAGCAGGACGGTGATGATGCAGATGATTCACTTTCAGAGCTTGCGGAGCTGGTAAAGACAGCAGGTGCGACAGTTGTAGGCACACTTATCCAAAGAAGAGAAAAAATTCATCCGGGCACGTATGTCGGCACCGGCAAGGTGGCAGAGATTGCAGAGCTTGTGGAGAGTACAGGGGCAACAGGTATTGTGTGCGATGATGAGCTGAGTCCGGCACAGCAGAAAAATCTGGAGACGTACCTTGACACAAAGGTCATGGACAGGACACTTGTTATTCTTGATATTTTTGCATCAAGAGCTACAACAAGTGAGGGTAAGATACAGGTTGAGCTTGCTCAGCTCAAGTACAGATTAAGCCGTTTGTCGGGACTGGGAAAGTCCATGTCAAGGCTTGGCGGTGGAATAGGAACAAGAGGTCCCGGAGAGAAAAAGCTTGAGGTGGACCGTCGTCTTATAAATGACAGGATAGCACAGCTTCGAAGAGAGCTGAAAGAGGTGCAGAAGCACAGAGATATCACAAGGGCAAAGCGTGAGAAAAATAAAGTACCGGTTGTTGCGATAGTAGGATATACTAACGCAGGTAAGTCCACGCTGTTAAATCACCTGACAGAAGCAGATGTTCTTGAGGAGGATAAGCTCTTTGCAACGCTTGATCCTACAACGCGTATTCTTGCGCTTGATGGCAAGCAGCAGGTGCTTTTAACTGATACGGTCGGGTTTATCAGAAAGCTGCCGCATCATCTGATAGAGGCCTTCAAGAGCACCCTTGAGGAGGCAAAGTACGCTGACATCATTTTCCATGTGGTGGACGCATCAAATATGCAGCGAGAAAAGCAGATGTTCATAACCTACCGGACATTGGATGATCTTGGTGTAAAAGACAAGAAATTTGTCACACTTTTTAATAAGCAGGATGCCCGCACAGACAACGAACCACTGCATGATTTCAGGGCAGATTATACTCTTAACATTTCAGCGGCAAAGGACCTGGGATTAGATGAGGTAAAATCTCTTTTAGAGGAGATATTAAGAGAGAACAAGGTATATATTGAGAGAATTATCCCATATGATAAGGCTGGCGTGATACAGCTCATCAGAAAACAGGGCGAGCTTGTGTCGGAGGAATATGTGGCTGATGGGATACAGATAAAGGCATATGTGCCGATGGAGGTGTACGGCAGGCTCGATTAGGGTGCTGCTTCGCTATATCATTATATTAAGCGAGGAATTTAAAATGTCGAAAACGCGTTCAATCCGCTGGGACAAGCTGGACAACACAGCAAATCTGTTCCCTAGTATAGCGGGGGAGAGCATGACAAATGTATATAGGATCTCAGTCACCTTAACTGATGAGATTGACAGTGAAAAGCTGCAGGAGGCACTGGATATAGTGCTTCCGAAGTTTGGTCTGTTTAATGTGAGACTCAGGATGGGAGTATTCTGGAACTATTTTGAGGAAAATGGCAAAAAGGCACCAAAGGTGCATGAGGAAAATACATTTCCGTGCAGATTTATAAGACCGAACAAGAATCACAGCTATCTTTTCAGGGTGACATACTATAAGAACAGAATAAATCTTGAGGTATTTCATGTGTTGACAGATGGCATGGGCGGCATCAATTTCCTTAGGGAGCTCACCTACCAGTATCTGCGTCTCACACATCCGGAGATTGCAAAGCTAAAGGGCGATTCATTGACGCAGGGCACATCCTTAAATAGAGAGGACAGCTTTGTAAAGAACTATAAATCAAGTAAGCCAAGTGGCTTTAACAGGCAGAAGGCGTATCTTTTAAAGCTGGAAAAGGTACCTGATGGAGAGTTTGGGCTGATACATGGCATGATGCCTGTATCACAGCTGAAGCAGGTCTGCCACCGCTATGGAGTTTCCATAAATGATTATCTGGTAGCATGCTTTGTGTGGAGTGTGTATCAGGAGTGTTTTCACGGCATGCCAAACGATATGCCTGTCAGGGTTGCGGTTCCTGTGAATCTTCGTCCTTATTTTGACTCCGTGACCACAAAGAACTTTTTTGTCATGATATCTGCTGAGTTCAGACCGCAAAACAGCTCCTACACATTTGAGGAGGTGCTTAAAATAGTGACGGATTCCATCAATTCACAGATTTCGAAGGAGCATCTGGAGGATCTTTTCTCATACAGTGTGTCAAATCAGAAAAATATCCTGATGAGACCAGTGCCTCTTTTTATAAAAAATCTGGCAATGAAGGCGGTCTATACGCAGTCGGCACTGGCAAACACCACCACTATTACCAATATTGGAAATATAAAGGTGGAGCCGGAATACGAGCCGTATATAACAGGCTTTTATTCCTTTATACCAATGTCCAAGGGACAGCCTATGAAGGGCACCATATGCTCCTACAAGGACACGCTGGTGTTTACTTTTTCATCTATTCTGGCCGATACGATGATTCAGAGAAGCTTTTTTAAGAAGCTTGTAAATGACGGAGTGGAAGTGACAATTGAGACAAATGGAGAGTATTATGACTAAATGCATGAAATGCGGTGTGTATATTGCAGACAATACAGATAAATGCCCGCTCTGCCAGCAGGTTGTGGCACCGGTTGAACTGTCATCGGACAATCATCAGGGCACTGAAGGGGTTTTTGAACAGCATAATGATGTGCCGGATAAGTGCGTAAACGATACAGATAGTGCAGCAAAGAGGGCAGATAGTACAGCAATCCATGACAACGGTACGAGATATCCTGACGTCAAGGGCGCATCAAGAAAATACAGATTACTGGAAAATATCATATTGTTTCTGTCTATAGTAGGACAGATTGTGCTGACAACCGTTGATTACATGACAGACCATGAGATAAACTGGAGCTTTATAGTGCTTCTTGTTGTAATCTATGCGAATGTGACGCTGCGTCTGGCAATAGTCGGAAGAAACGGATATATTTTTAAAATTGTAAGCACATTTGTGTTCACGGTGCTGTTTCTCGAGGGCATAGACCTGCTCACAGGAGCCAGTGGCTGGGCACTTACATTTGTTTTCCCAAGTGCCATACTGGCGATGGTTCTTGCAACAATTATACTTATGATAGTAAACATAAGAAACTGGCAGAGCTACATGATGATGCAGCTTTTTCTTGTGCTGATGAGCGTGATTGCGATGATACTTGTGGCAGTCAAGATCATATGGTTCCCATATCTGGCAATGGGAGCGATGGGCGCATCGCTGTTTTTGTTTCTCGGAACACTGATTATCGGTGACAAAAGAGCCAGAACAGAGCTGAAACGGAGATTTCATATATGATAGGCTTTCATGGAATAGGAAATTCGCATATGTTTGAGGATGAAGAGATGGGAAACTACCATCCGGAAATTGAAAACGGCGATAGTAATGGTGATAATGAAACTGGAATAATAGGAGCTTTGGGTAATAAGCTTGAAAAGACATTTAAGAACTCATTATCTGCCATGAAAAGTGAGCATGTGGAAAAAGTCCATAGCAATGCAGCTGTGGCAGATGAAGAAGTCAGTATGCAGGGAAAAATACTTGCTAATCTGATGGGACATATCACAAATGACCTTGCAATCGGCAAAAAAATAAAATCCGGAGAGCTCAGGAAGCGCATGAAGGAACCTGCATGGCTTGTTCCGGACTGCTTTGTAACAGAGGATATAGATATGGGCGGTTTCACTATGAAGCTTTTATCCTCAAAGGAAAACCCAAATACAGAGCGTGTGATACTGCAGCTGCATGGTGGTGGATATATGGGGGCAGTACGCAATGCATACTATGTATTTGCAGGCCTTTATAATGAGGTAAGTGAGGGCTGCTCAGTGCTCACGCCTGACTATCGCGTGGCGCCGGAGCACCCGTATCCGGCAGCACTTGAGGATGCCATAGCCTGCTATAAATGGCTCTTGTCACAGGGCTGGTTTGGCTCGCAGATTGTGCTGGCAGGAGACTCAGCGGGCGGAGGCCTTGCAATGTGCCTCACCATGTATCTTCGTGACCACGACATGCCGCTTCCGGCAGGAATAGTAGCCATGTCACCATGGACAGACCTCACAGCAGGCGGAGAGTCATATGAGACAAACTACGAAAAGGACCCACTGTTTGGGAACACAAGGGACAGTCTAATCTACGTGAATGACTATCCCGGTGACCACGATAAAATGGATCCATACATATCGCCACTATTTGGTAATTTCAGAGGCTTTCCACCAATGCTCATACAGGTAGGCTCGATAGAGATGCTCTTATCTGACTCGGTAGAGGCCGCTGCAAAGGCAAGAATCCAGGGCGTTAAGGTGCGACTGTCAGTGTATGAGGGGATGTTTCATGTGTTCCAGATGGGATATCTCAATTTCCCGGAGTCCAAGCGTGCATGGGCGGAGGTCAAGCGTTTCCTAAAGGTGATTAAAGAGGAAGAATAAATGAAGTAATATAGGAGCATTTATGGATGTAAATAGTACCTTTGAAAAAACAGGAATAAAATGTAAAGTATTACAGGAGATTATCCAGCTGGCGAAGAAGAATTGTGTTGAAAAAGTAATTCTTTTTGGTTCAAGAGCGCGAGGTGATTATAAAGAGCGAAGTGATATAGATTTGGCATTTTGCGGTGGTAGCAGTAGTCATTTTATTTTGGATGTAGACGAAACAACTTCGACGTTGTTGGAATTTGATATAGTGGACTTGGATAAGCCTGTAAGAAAAGAATTGTTGGAATCAATAAAAAGAGAGGGAGTAGTGCTATATCAAAAAATTTGAGAAGGATATTGGTATTTCGAAAGGAGATGAGCAAGCATGACTGAATCACTTAAACTACCGGTGGGAATAGAGAGCTTTGAGGAGATTCGTTCAGATGGATATTATTATGTCGATAAGACAAAGCTTATTGAACAGTTGGTTGACAGCCGGGGAAAAGTCAACCTTTTTACCAGACCGCGTCGTTTTGGCAAGACTCTAAACATGAGTATGCTCAAATCTTTCTTTGAAATTGGAGCAGCTTATGAATTATTTGATGGTCTTTATATATCGCACAACAAAAAACTGTGTGATGATAATATGGGCAAGTATCCTGTGATATTTCTATCTTTAAAGAATGTGGAAGGACTCGATTTTCAAGCTGCAAAGTATCAGATGATAGAGATAATTGCAAAGGAAGCTAAGAGATTTGCATATTTGAAGCAGAGTGACAGGCTGGACATTGACGATAAGTCGGCGTATGCTTCTTTAATCCGATTAGAGGATGGCAGATATGAAATGAGAGATGAGGCACTGTATGCTTCGCTTCAAACTTTATCTGAGCTGTTATATAAGCACCATTGCAGAAAAACGGTTATTTTAATAGATGAATATGATGTTCCACTGGATAAGGCATTTCAGAACGGCTATTATAAAGAGATGGTTTCTTTGATACGTGCCATATTCGGAAAAGCATTAAAGACAAATGAGGCATTGGATTTTGCTGTCTTAACAGGTTGTCTTCGTGTTTCAAAAGAAAGTATTTTTACAGGATTAAATAATTTCAAGATTTTATCTATTACGGATACAAGATTTGATGAACACTTTGGCTTTACGGATGAGGAAGTAGAGCGTTTGCTGGCATTTTATCATGTGGAAAACAGGTTTGCGGAGACAAAGGAATGGTATGATGGTTATCATTTCGGTGATGCTGATGTCTATTGCCCTTGGGATGTGATGTGCTATATTGATGATTTGCAGAAAAATTCCAATGCAGAACCAGATGAGTACTGGAAAGATACGAGTGACAACGCAATCATTCGCTCGTTCATTGATTATGCCGGCACAAGCATTACAAAGAAAATGGAAACGCTGATGAGCGGCGGATATATCGTACAGAGAGTGGATGAAAATCTGACGTATGACTATTTGCACTCATCTGAGGAAAATCTATGGAGCATGATGTACCTGACGGGCTATTTGACACGGGTCAGAGATGGTGAAATCAATGAAGCTCTTCCGGATAACATGGTGGCGCTGAAAATTCCGAATTTGGAAATCAAACAGATTTTTGAAACAGAGGTCGCTGAATGGTTTGAGGAAAGTGCTTCTAAATGGAATAAGAATGCACTTTTTGAAGCCGTGTGGCGTGGCGACTGCGAAAGCATCACAAGGGAAGTGAGCACACTATTAAGGCGCACCATAAGCTACCATGATTATGGAGAGGACTTTTATCACGCATTTCTGAGCGGTATTTTCGCTGGTGCAGGATATCAGGTGGATTCAAACAAGGAACATGGAGAAGGTCGAAGTGATGTCGTTGTCTGTGATACCATCAATGGTCGGGTGGCTATTTTTGAAGCGAAACGCGCGATGACATTAGGTGATTTGGAATCTGCGTGCGACAAGGCGCTGCGGCAAATTGACCAAAGAATGTACGCTAAAGATTTTGAAGATGAGTATGACAGTGACCACATTCATTGCTATGGCATTGCGTTCTATAAGAAACGCTGCTTCGTAAAGAAAAAGGATTGAGTATTTTCAGCCCGTCAGCATACTGTGAATAACACAGTGTGCTGGCGGGCTCTTTGGCATTTCAGGATGAGTTTCTACCTATTAGATAAGTACATTCTGCGGTGGGGACTCAAAGAACGTGTCTCTGAAAATGCAGCGCTTATTTCTTGAACAGGCAATCGGTGAGATTGTGATGAAATCCACCGTGGCATTGTCGAACTTTCCAATTAGTGCATCATGGCTGCAGCGAAGAAGTTGTTTGACAAGTGGCATGAGAAAAATATCGTCGGCTGTTCCGTCCGATTGACTTGCTATTTCCAGAGATAGATGGTAAAATCAAAGTACACTGAGGTTCAATATCCTTTTGAGGGTTATGCGCAAGAGCAGCCTCGGTAGTAATGCTTCGGAAGGGAGTAGGTAGCATGGCTTTTTTGAACATTCCGAAGGGAAAATCCGAATTTGAAAAGATCCGTAGAGAAGGTCTATACTATGTCGATAAGACAGGGCTGATTGGTGAAATACTCAAGTCGTCCGGTACGCAAGTTACATTAATAACTCGCCCGCGCCGCTTTGGAAAGACGTTAGGAATGAGTACGCTTGAGTGCTTCTTAGACATTCAAAAAGATAGCAAAAGTTTGTTTGAGGGACTGGAAATTTCAAAGCAAAAGGGTATTTGCGATGCGTGGATGAACCAGTGGCCTGTGATGAGCTTGAGTCTTAAGGCAGTTGAAGGAAACGACTTTTCAACTGCGTATGAGCAGTTTGCTTATGAAATTGGAGAACTTTATAAGAAACATGAATATCTGATGCAAAGCTCGGTGCTGAACGAAGAAGAAAAGAAGCTGTTTTGGAATATTGCATATAAGCATGCGGGAAAGGTTGAAGTGATGCGGTCACTTCAAATTCTCTCAGAGTTTCTGAACAGACACTATCATAAAAATGTAATTCTTCTGATTGATGAGTACGATGTTCCTATGGCAAAAGCAACCAGCAACGGCTACTACAAAGAAATGCTTGAAATCATGAAGGGATTTATGCAGGCATTAAAGGATAATCCGTATCTTCAACTTGCCGTGGTTACTGGATGCCTGAAAATTGCAAAGGAGAGCATTTTTACAGGCACAAACAATTTCGTCTCGAACACAATTACTTCGTCTCACCTTAACGAATACTATGGATTTGTTCAAAGCGAAGTGGATAAAATCCTTGAAGATGCAGGCATCAAGGGGAAGAAAGAAGTCATAAAGAAATGGTATGATGGTTTCGTTTTTGGAGGTAAAAAGGATATATACAATCCATGGTCAATTACGAATTTTCTTGATAAAAGAAAAATTGATATTTATTGGGCTAATACCAGTTCTAACAGCCTGATTGGACATCTTATTCAAAGGGGAAATTCTGCAATCAAAGAGGCCATGGAGGATTTACTGTCCGGAAAAGAACTGGTAACGGAAATTGATGAGCAGATTGTATTTGATCAGTTGGATGATAATATGACGGCGATATGGAGTTTGTTGCTTTCAAGTGGATATTTGAAAATTAATCAGGCTCCGAAGGATGCTGCTGCATCCAATCAGAATTACCATCTTTCTTTGACAAATCATGAGGTAGATGTCATGTTTCGCCGAATGATCGATGGCTGGTTTAAGAAATATACTCCAAATTATAATGCATTTGTTAAGGCACTGCTTGCGGATGATGTTCGGGCAATGAATCATTATATTAACAGGATAGCCTTAGAAACGTTCAGTTTCTTTGATACGGGAAAGGGACCTTCTGCTTCGGCAGAACCGGAACGTTTTTACCATGGGTTTGTTCTTGGACTGATGGTAGATCTGCAGGATAAATACCATATTACCTCCAATCGTGAAAGTGGATTTGGGCGTTATGATATTATGCTTGAGCCTGTTGAAATTGGTCAGTCGGATGCAATTATTCTGGAATTTAAAGTGATTGATCCGGAGTCGGAGGCTGATTTGAATGCGACTGTGAACAGTGCGTTAGAACAGATTCGTCATAAACAATATGATGCGCAGTTACTTGCCAGAGGATTTCGGCCAGATCAAATTCGCGCATATGGATTTGATCTGGCCGAAATC
>OHEG01000195.1_pt1 | contig 29383 bp, 19 predicted proteins | sample 1567181 | NCBI WGS metagenome assembly OHEG01 (sample SAMEA3879534, study PRJEB24766) | human gut metagenome | biome: human-associated habitat; feature: feces | place: USA | collected 1985/1987 | reverse complement strand
CGACAGCCTTCCTCGGTGCCGAGCTTTTTAACCTAGAGTATGGTGCCGACTACCCGCTACTTGCTCGCTTGCAATATATCTTCGCCACGTCTGTCGCTTTCGGGCGTATGGCCAACAATCGCCACTGGTACTCTGATGTCCTGTGGGGTGGACTCATAGGAGTTTCGATGGCTCATGTGGGCTACCTCGTGAGTGATCTCCTCTTCGGTCGCTACACGCCAGCTGTCAGCCCTGAGATACCAGACAACTACCTCTACTTATCACTGCTATGTAGTCGCCACTTGTCGGGAGGCGCAGGCTGTGTCGGGGCGCAGCTGGGCTGGCAAACCTCCACGCTCAACTACACCGCAGAGCTTTCCCTCCGACCCGACAAGAACCGCCCCACACTCCATGGCGACCTCCTCGTAGGTATACCGCTCTACCAGTGGCGGTACGTAGAGTTGCGCCACAGCTATGGCATCGGCATCGGCTACGACAGAGCGGCTGAGGAGCAGAGCTATGCGCATCTGCAGGCTGGTCTCGAGGCACACCCTAGGGTGCGCTATCTCGACAAGCTGGGACTCTTCCTACGGCTCCACTGCGAGCCTTATCGTCAGAGCTACTTGACGCTAGGTGTCTTATTACGTCATCGCTACTTGTGACCTGGAGGACGAAGGTAACTACTCCTCGCTGGTCGCTCATATGTAGCTCCTGACAGAGCGATTATGATGCGTCAGCCTGAAGTGAAAGTTAGTCGTGTGCGCTGTTTATCTGATTCTGTGTACCTTTGCGTAACTATTGGAGTGTCTCGTCAGAGCGATGTGCACTCCCATCTGTTTGGCTCCCCTAAGTGGGGGCTGACCTTCTACTTCTAACTACACGTATGGATAGTCTGCGAGCTTTTCTCAACGAACTCTTCGTCATACCGTCGGTGCCTCAATCGATTATTGTGATCTCACTGGTCTCTCTAGTGGGGTTGCTCTTGGCTCGTATCCGTATAGCTCGTATTTCACTGGGGGTGACCTTCGTCTTCTTCGTCGGCATCCTACTCTCCTACTGGGGTATCACGCTAGAGGCGAGGACGCTAGACTTTGGGATGAACTTTGGGTTGATCCTCTTTATCTATGCGCTGGGTCTTCAGGTGGGTCCTGCTTTCTTTCCCTCACTCAAGAAGGGTGGCATACGGGACAATCTCGACTCGCTCCTCATCGTGGTGGTCGACCTGGCGCTCGTCGTGGGTCTCTTCTTCGTCTCTGAGCTACCCATCAGCCAGTGGGTCGGCATCCTATCGGGTGCTACGACCAATACACCAGCACTAGCTGCAGCGCAGAGTAGCTTGCCGAGCGTCGGTGCCGAGGGGCAGAGCATGCTGGCGGAGATGGCACTGGCATGTGCGATCACCTACCCCTTTGGTGTGGTGGGGGTCATACTAGCGCTCTACGTGCTAGCTCCCTTAGCAAAGAAACGTGACAAGGGGCAGTCTGACGAGGAGGAGCGCGCTGCCTTCTTTAGCGAGTACGAAGTAAAAAATATGGGGGTGGTCGGCAAAACCATCTCGGAGGTCTCACGGGTTGCTGAGACACCCTTTGTGATCAGTCGTATATGGCGTGACGGCAAGGCTCTGTCTCCCGAATCCTCGACAGAATTACAAGAGGGTGATCGCCTGCTGATCGTTTCGGACGAGCGGGAGGTGCCTAGGCTGGAGCTATTCTTTGGTAAGAAGGTGGCAAAGGACTGGAACCGCTCCGACATTGACTGGGATAATGTGGACCAGAGTCTCGTATCGAGGCGACTCGTCCTCACACGCAAGGAGTACAACGGCGTGCGCCTCAGCGCCTTGCACCTACGCAATGACTACGGAGTCAATGTGACGCGCATCGATCGTGCGGGTATCGAGCTCCTCACCTCGCCCGACTTGCACCTGCAGCTGGGAGACCGTATGACCGTGGTGGGGACCAAAGATGCTACCGATGCGGTCGCTGCAAAGATCGGCAACGAGATCAAGGACTTGGATGCTCCCAACCTGCTGGGGCTTTTCATCGGTCTCTTCATCAGCGTTTTCGTCGGTATGATACCTTTCTATATCCCTGGCGTGAGTATGCCTATTCGGCTTGGGCTGGCTGGTGGCGGTATCATCATCGGTATCCTCATGGGAGCTTTCGGCCCTCGTATGCATGTGACTACTTACATCACCAATAGTGCCAGTCTACTGGTACGACAGCTGGGACTGATCCTCTACCTGGGCTGTCTGGGGCTCTCGTCGGGCGCTGGCTTCTTTGATATTCTCTTTAGTACTCAAGGGTTGGTGTGGCTCGGCTATGGCGCCTTGCTGACGGTGCTACCTATCCTACTGGTCGGCTGGTATATGCTACGTCGCAAGCGGGGGGACTACGCTACTATGTGCGGGGTGGTGTGTGGTAGTATGGCGAACCCGATGGCTCTGGAGGTGGTCGGCGACAGACTCAAAGGGAGCAAGCACACGGTCGCCTATGCCACGGTTTACCCGCTCGGTATGTTCGTCCGTATCATCTCCGCACAGCTACTCATCTTACTCTTTGTATAGCTTATGGCAGACACTATAGATACCACTGAGGCACTCTCTCCTGATCGCCACAAAGGTGAGACGGGGCTCTTGCGTACGGAGCATCTGGTGAAGCGTTACCGTAGTCGTACCGTGGTCAACGATGTCTCTATCGAGCTACGCCAAGGGGAGATCGTCGGACTACTAGGTCCTAATGGTGCGGGCAAGACGACCACTTTCTATATGACGGTGGGACTGGTCGTTCCTAATGGGGGCAAGATATTCCTCAATGAGCAGGACATCACGAAGCTCCCAGTCTATCAGCGTGCTCGCCTTGGGATCGGCTATCTAGCGCAGGAGGCGTCGGTCTTTAGAAAGCTCTCGGTAGAGGACAATATCAAGGCGGTGCTAGAGATGACCCCGCTCACACCAGACCAGCAACGGGAAAGATTGGAGACACTGCTCGATGAGTTTGGTCTTCATAAGGTACGCACCAACCAGGGTAACAGACTCTCGGGAGGTGAGCGTAGGCGTGTCGAGATAGCTCGTTGTCTTGCCATCGATCCTAAGTTTATCATGCTCGACGAGCCCTTCGCAGGTGTCGACCCGATCGCTGTGCAGGATATACAGTCTATCGTTGCCAAGCTCAAGCAGCGCAACATCGGCATCCTGATCACCGACCACAATGTCAATGAGACGCTCAGCATCACCGATCGAGCCTATCTGCTCTTCGAGGGCAAGGTGCTCTTTCAGGGTACGGCGGAGCAGCTCGCTGAGAACGCTCTCGTGCGTGAGAAGTACCTCGGACGCGACTTCGTCCTGCGTCGTAAGAGCTTCGAAGGTCTCTAGTCTTTGGCACTATTGTCGTGATGATAACAGCGTTGGTAACGCTCTATTGAATAGAAATAGTTATCTTTGCGGGTAGCAACATAGTCGACTAGCTCCTATTCGATAGGAGAGAGTCCTCATTGTTGCACCTTTGCGTAATCAATTCACACAACACACACATATACGATATGGCAAATAAAAGAGAACGGCTCTTTGGGGACTTCCCCCCCGTAAGCAAAGAGCAGTGGCTGGAGAAAGTCACAGTCGATCTCAAGGGTGCCTCCTTTGACAAGCGGCTCGTATGGCGTACGCCTGAAGGCTTTAACCTACAGCCTATGTACAGACGCGAAGACATCGCTCAATATGCCTCACGTCTAGCACTACCTGGTGAATACCCCTACGTGCGATCGACGAAGCTAAACAATGAGTGGCTCGTACGCCAAGACATTAAGGTTAAGGATCCCGCCGAGGCAAACGCTAAGGCGCTAGATATACTCAACAAGGGAGTCACCTCCTTGGGGTTCCACATCGCTAAGGAGACTCTCTCTGCCGAAACCCTAGAGACACTCTTCAAGGGAATAGATCTGACGGCTGTAGAGATCAATCTCTCGACCTGTGTATCTTGTACTGTCAAGCTGGCAGAGCTCTTTGTCGCCTACGTGCAGCAGCATCAGATCGACGGAGCTGCCGTAAGAGGTGCTATCGAGTACAATCCCTTCAAGCGAGAGCTTATGAAGGGTGTCGTCGATGACAAGCGCTACGACACGCTAGAGCAGCTCTACAACATTGCCAAGCCTATCCCACAGATGCGCCTTTATATCGTAGAGGCCTCGATGCTGAGCAACGCTGGTGCGGGCATCGTCAAGGAGCTCGCCTATGCACTCGCTTGGGGTGCGGAGGTGCTAGACCAGATGGTGGCTCGTGGTCACGATGTCGAGGAGATCGCTCGGAGGATCAAGTTCCACTTCGGCATCAGCTCGAGCTACTTTATGGAGATGGCCAAGTTCCGTGCTGCACGCTGGCTATGGGCCGAGATCATCGGTGCACATGGTGACCAGTACAAGGGCGATGCCGCTAAGATTTGCCAGCACGCTACCACCTCGCAGTGGAATATGACCATCTATGACGCCTATGTCAACCTGCTCCGCTCGCAGACGGAGACGATGTCAGCAGCGCTGGGCGGTGTCGACTCGATCACGGTCCTACCCTTCAACATTGCTTACGAGGAGAGTACCGACTTCTCCGAGCGTATCGCACGCAATCAGCAGCTCCTCCTGAGCGAGGAGAGTCACTTCGACAAGGTTGTCGACCCCGCTGCTGGTTCGTACTACATAGAGACGCTGACCAATGTGATTGCCGAGCAAGCTTGGCAGCTCTTTGGTGAGATCAGCGCTAGCGAGGGTGGCTTCGAAAGCTTTGTCACCACGGGAGTACTACAGCGTGACCTCCAGGAGACCAATACAGAGCGTCATACAGCGGTTGCCAAGCGCAAGGAGACCCTACTGGGTACCAACGAGTTCCCGAACTTCACAGAGACAGCTCACGAAAAGCTCGCGACACCCGCAGTCATCACGACGGGGTGCGGTTGCTCTGCTGGAGAAAAGCAGCAGGAGGGACTACAGCCCCTCAACTTCGACCGTGGCGCTAATCAGTTTGAGGAGCTACGCTTGACGACAGAGCGTGGCAAGCAGCCTGTCGTCTTCATGCTGACGATCGGCAATCTAGCGATGAGACTCGCTCGCTCACAGTTCTCGGGCAACTTCTTCGGCTGTGCCGGTTACAAGCTCATCGACAACCTCGGCTTTGAGACAGTCCAAGAGGGTATCGACGCAGCTGTCGCTGCTAAGGCAGACATCGTGGTGCTCTGCTCTAGTGACGATGAGTATGAGACTTACGCTCCTGAGGCGTATCGTCTACTCGACGGCAGAGCGCAGTTTGTCGTAGCGGGCAATCCCGCCTGCACGGAGCAGCTGCAGGCTCTCGGCATCGAGCACTTTATCCATGTCCGTAGTAACGTGTTGGAGACTCTGCAGCACTTCAACGAGCTCTTTGGACTAGCGTAGTAACCCTCTAAGAAACACACACAAATGACAAAGCCATTATATAAAGAGATTGACCTGAGTCACTCTCAGTTTGGACGCACCGATGCCGCTAAGTGGGGCAAGGAGCATGCTCTAGAGGCGAACTGGACTACGCCAGAGCAGATCAAAGTCAAGCCAGTCTACACGGCTGACGATATAGAGGAGCTAGAGCACCTCGACTACGTGTCAGGTCTGCCCCCCTTCCTCCGTGGTCCGTATAGCTTGATGTACCCGTTCCGTCCGTGGACGATACGTCAGTACGCTGGCTTCTCAACGGCTGAGGAGAGTAACGCCTTCTACCGTCGTAACCTAGCGAGTGGTCAGAAGGGACTATCAGTCGCTTTCGACCTCCCGACACACCGTGGTTACGATGCTGACCACCCACGTGTCGTGGGCGATGTGGGTAAGGCGGGTGTCTCTATCTGCTCGCTGGAGGATATGAAGGTACTCTTCGACGGTATCCCCCTAGCCAAGATGTCTGTCTCCATGACGATGAATGGAGCCGTCTTGCCAGTCCTCGCTTTCTACATCAATGCTGGACTAGAGCAGGGCGCTAAGCTCGAGGAGATGGCTGGCACCATTCAGAACGATATCCTCAAGGAGTTTATGGTGCGCAACACCTACATCTATCCGCCTGAATTCTCGATGAAGATCATCGCTGACATCTTTGAGTACACCTCGCAGAAGATGCCTAAGTTCAACTCCATCTCCATCTCCGGCTACCATATGCAGGAGGCTGGTGCTACGGCCGACATCGAGATCGCCTTTACCATCGCCGACGGTATCGAGTACCTTCGTGCTGGTATCAACGCAGGCATCCCTGTGGATAAGTTTGCGCCACGTCTCTCCTTCTTCTGGGGTATCGGCGTCAACCACTTTATGGAGATCGCCAAGATGCGTGCTGCACGTATGCTCTGGGCTAAGGTGGTCAAGAGCTTTGGCGCTGAAAATCCTAAGTCGCTCATGCTCCGTACGCACTGCCAGACCTCTGGTTGGTCACTCACCGAGCAGGATCCCTACAACAACGTAGGGCGTACCTGTATCGAAGCTATGGCAGCAGCCCTCGGTCACACGCAGTCGCTACACACCAATGCACTCGATGAGGCGATCGCCTTGCCGACCGACTTCTCAGCACGTATCGCTCGTAATACGCAGATCTATATCCAGAAGGAGACGCAGGTCTGTCGCTCTATCGATCCATGGGGTGGCTCTTATTATATAGAGACCCTCACGGACGAGATCGCTCACAGAGCTTGGGAGCATATCCAAGAGGTCGAGAAGATCGGTGGTATGGCCAAGGCTATCGAGACAGGCCTTCCCAAGATGCGTATCGAGGAGGCAGCTGCACGTACGCAGGCTCGTATCGACTCGAACCAGCAGGTGATCATTGGTATCAATAAGTACCGCCTAGATCACGAGGATCCGATCGAGATCCTAGAGATCGACAATACCTCCGTACGTCAGAGCCAGGTGGCTCGTCTAGAGGACCTACGCGCTCATCGCGACGAGCAGGCTGTACAGGCTGCTCTCAAGGAGATCACCGAGTGCGTACGTACCAAGCAGGGCAACCTCCTCGAGCTAGCGGTCAAGGCAGCAGGTCTGCGTGCCTCGCTAGGCGAAATATCCGACGCTTGCGAGGCGGTCGTCGGACGATATAGTGCAGTAATTAGAACGATCAGTGGCGTGTATTCAAAAGAGTCAGGACAGGACAAGCAGCTGGAGTATGCCAAGCAGCTTGCCGAGGAATTTGCACAGCGTGAGGGGCGTCAGCCTCGTATTATGATTGCCAAGATGGGACAAGACGGTCACGACCGTGGTGCCAAGGTAGTAGCTACTGGCTATGCCGACTGCGGCTTTGATGTCGATATGGGTCCTCTCTTTCAGACCCCTGAGGAGAGTGCTCGTCAGGCTGTCGAGAACGACGTCAATATCCTTGGCGTCAGCTCACTGGCCGCAGGGCACAAGACGCTCATCCCACAGGTCATCGAGGAGCTACGCAAGCTCGGACGTCCCGACATCATCGTCACCGCTGGTGGTGTCATCCCAGCTCAGGACTACGACTTCCTCTACAAGGCAGGTGTCGCAGCTATCTTTGGCCCAGGTACACCTGTCGCCTACTCAGCTGCCAAGTGCCTCGAGATACTCCTCGGCAAGGAAGCGTAATGCGGCGATGAGATAGTCACTATACGAGACTAATGTATCGTCACTAGTCTCCTCATCAATACAAAGAGAGAGGGTAGGTCTGTATAGATGCTTCCTCTCTCTTTTTGTATTCATAGGGTTGGTCAGTCTAGCTGTAGGACACCGTCTCCATAATTCAAACGCCACGGGCCGTGACCAGCAATCATTTCATAATCCCTCTCGTGAAGCTAGGTATAAGTGAATAGGATTCGGCGCTGTATGGTGAAAAACTCTGCGTAAGAAGTGTGGGGAGCGGTTTTTCTGCTGTTCGAGTTTATTCGTACCTTTGAGAGAATATCTTTCGGACTATCCCTATGAATAGACTCGATACGGCTCTCGTGACGGTAGCTTTGCGTTGGTTTAAGACTCCTTCCTGCGCTAGGCTGCTCTCTTACGGCAGGTGCGCATCTCTCTCTCTCGTTGCGCTCCTAGTGGCTCTGCCTGCGATGGCGCAGCTCTCGACGCCTCTCCCCACGACCATCGTGACGGACCTGGGGGAGCGCCATACTACGCTACGTCACGCCTCAGGGGCTTACCAGCTACAAGCTACCTCTCGCACGGAGCCTGCTAGCACACTACGACAGCAGGAGGAGCCGGCTTCATCGAGCCTGCGACTCCTCGAGCTACCTGCGATAGAGTATCGTCAGCTGCCCGAGAGCCAGCTGTGGGGCGACTGGATCACGACCGCTTCGGGCGAGCGTGCTTGGCAGGGGATCTTGCAGCTTGAGGAGGCTGGCTGGAATACGCTCTACTTTGATCAGTACCAGCTGAGCCACGGCGATATGCTTGTCATTGCAAATGAGGAGGGTGAGGTGCGAGGCGCTTTTACCGAGACAAACAATGTCTCGTCTCATAGCCTTACCACTGCTCCACTGTATGGCGAGCGACTCATAGTCTACTACTATCCCGCCAGTGGTAAGCGCAGTGATCTCCCGTGGCGACTGTCGTCCATTACGACCGCACTGCTCACAGCCGTAGGGGAGGAGCTACCGCCTACAGTTGGAGGGCATAAAGGCCCCGGCTCTCCCTGGTTTGTCGTCAAGGGGCTTGACTGCGCCGAGGCTACGGTGCGGCACCCCGAGGTGGAGCGCATCGCTCGTAGCGAACTCCTGCTAGTCGTGCGAGGGCGCTTCTTCTCGTCAGGTACGCTGATCAACAATAGTCGCCTAGATGGAGATCCGCTCGTCTTGACAGCAGCCCACTGTCTCAACAATAGCTATAATTGCAGAGACCTCGACTATGTACGTCAGAGTGCAGAGCAGTCGGTCTTTTACTTCAACTACTTTAGTCCCACGGGCGATCCGCTCATCAATGGCATCGAGGAGCAAACGCTAGCTGGTGCCGAGCTGGTCGCTTATAATGAGGAGCACGACATGTGTCTGCTCCGCATCACAGGCGTTAGACCAGATGTACCACAGGGGCAGTGCCCTATCCCTCAGAGCTACCGACCCTACCTAGCGGGGTGGAATGCTGAGCGCGACTTCCCCGCACCAGTCATCGGCATTCACCATCCGCAAGCCTCCGTGCGACGCTACAATAGAGCTGACGAAAAGCCCCCCATAGAGAGCTACGATATGGTCTCGGTGCCAGTCCAATGGATCAATTCGCACCTACACATTAAGAGGTGGGACGTCGGGACGACAGCAGGAGGCTCATCGGGGTCAGGGCTTTTTGACAAGAACCATCACCTCATCGGGGCGCTCACTGGTGGCAGCTCTTATTGTGACACGCCCTACAACGACTATTACTACGCTCTGAGCGAAGTCTTCACGGGTTACGCTGATGAAGCATGCCTGAAGCCTCACCTCGCACCGACGAGTGATCAGACCACCTTGGAGGGGCTAGATCCTTTTGCCACGATGCCCTCCGTACGTCTCTCGCATCAGCTCTACAATCTGATGCGTGATAGTGTAGCCATTAGCACCCTCGATGCAGCTGTCGAGGGCATCGCTGTGCGCTACGACATAGACACTTCCGTGCAGTACCTAGGCTCCGTACTGGTCCTAGGAGCTATGCAAAAGTGGACGCCCGTGACCCTCGCTATCTATGGCGATGAGGGGGGCAAGCCTGGCAAGAAGCTCTACGAGCAGACGCTACCGAGACCCGCATATCTACTACTCAATGATGCGGGACAAAGTCCACAGGCACGCATACTCTCGGATGCCTTCCAAGCCTTCTTCCCTGCAAAAGAAGACACACCACTGACACTCCCCGCAGGCTCTTACTACATAGCACTAGAGGGGAGTGAGGGCAAGTCCCTATCAGCGCCACTGCTCATGAGCAAAGCACAGCCACACGCCACTCCCTATGCGTGGCACCTAGTCGGCTCTAACTGGGAGCCAGCAAAGGCTGGGGGGACTCCTTACCTAGGTCACTACTGGATAGACCCCATCGTCTTGGGTAAGCTCAAGGCGGGTGGCACATCTGCCCTAGAGACTGCAGACGAGCCGCGTGTGATGCTCGTCGGGGAGCGTCTCTACCTCCTACTACCAGACTCATGGTTCGCTGGGGATGCCTCAGCAGAGGTAGAGCTATACAGTGCTGCTGGGCAGCGCATCTTGTCGCTTCCGCTGACAGGCACTCGCTCGTCGCTATCCCTTGCCGACTATGCGCTACAGTCTGGTGTCTACATCGTACATCTCAGCGGATCTGGTGAGCGGTACAGCTGCAAGCTCATTCGTCCATAATTACTTAACAAGACAGTTTACTTACACACTTAATATATGCGTACAATATCCTCTACAGCCATCACAGACTTGGTGGAGAAACTTTGCATAGAGGCTTGTGTCAATCTATCGCCCGACATCGAGGCTGCTATGCAGCAGGGCGCAGAGCGAGACCGCTCGCCTCTAGCACGAAATGTACTTAGTACTATCATCGAAAACGTCCACATAGCGCGCAGTGAGCGTGCCCCAATGTGTCAAGATACGGGTATGACCGTCATCTTCGTCGATATGGGACAGGATCTGCACGTCGAGGGGGATCTGATCGAAGACGCCATCAACGAGGGCGTCCGCAGAGGCTACACCCACGGCTACCTGCGCAAGTCTGTCGTGAGCGATCCGATACATCGACAGAACACAGGCGACAATACCCCCGCCGTCATCCACTACCGCATCGTGCCCGGAGACCAAATGCACATCACGGTAGCGCCCAAGGGCTTCGGCAGTGAAAATAAGAGTACGCTCTCGATGCTCACCCCCAGCCAAGGGGTAGCTGGCATCAAGCAGTTTGTCCTCGACACCATCTCCCACGCTGGGGGCAATCCCTGTCCGCCGATCATCGTCGGCATCGGCATCGGAGGCACGATGGAGCGCTCTGCTGAGCTTGCTAAGCGTGCTCTACTACGTCCCATCGGTGAGCGTCATCCCGATCCCGCAGTGGCTGAGATCGAGGAGGAGCTACTCCAAGAGATCAATAAGATGGGCATCGGGCCAGCGGGCTTCGGTGGAGACACCACCGCCCTAGCTGTCGCCATCAATACGGGTGCGACACATATCGCCGGACTACCCGTAGCGGTCAATATCAGTTGCCACGCTACACGCCACGCAGAGGGTGTACTATAAATACATAGAGAGACATGGAAGAGAAGAAGATACTCAGAGCCCCCTTTACGACAGAGATGATTACTCCGCTCAGAGCGGGAGATATGTGCTACATCTCGGGGACTATCTATACAGCACGTGACGCAGCGCATCTGCGTCTTGTCGAGATGCTCGAGCGAGGCGAGGAGATGCCCTTTGACTTCGCCGGGCAGGTCGTTTACTATGCGGGTCCTTGCCCCGCTAAGCCTGGACAGCCTATAGGCTCCGTGGGTCCCACTACGGGAGGACGTATGGACGCTTATTCGCCAACGCTCATAGCGCATGGTCTGCGTGTGATGATCGGCAAGGGCTTGCGTAGCCCAGAGGTTGTTGACGCGATCAAGCAGTACAAGGGCGTGTACTTTGCCGCCATCGGTGGAGCTGCTGCTCTGATGGGCAAGTGCGTCAAGGAGGCCGAGGTCATTGCCTTCGACGACTTAGGCCCTGAAGCAATTCGCAAGCTACGTGTCGAGGAGCTTCCCGTCATCGTAGCCGTCGACAGCCTCGGAGGCGACGTCTACTCGCTCGGTCGCTCGCAGTACGCCCGCCGATAATCAGCAAGAGACTACACACTTACCACAGCAACAGACCTAAATACAACAAGTTTATGACGAAAAGACTAACACCTTTACTACTGCTGCTCTTGGCTCTCTGTCTCCCTGCTATGGGGCATGCGAGCAAGAGCCCTTTTGCCTCAAGCGATGGCTTGAGAGAGCTAGGCGAACCAACGATACGCCTGACCACCTCCACAGAGATTGGAGCGGACTGCTCATTCAGATTCTCCGGAGCTGCCACATCTATCCAAGTGGACTGGGGCGATGGTACGCTCGCTACCATCTCTCCTATTGCACCAAGGATCAAAGGCAAGAAGGCTGGCGAGGAGATCAAGATCTACGGAGAGTGCGAAATTTTTCTAGCTCCGGAAGCTCATATCACCTCCATATCGATCAATTCGCAAAAGCTTGGTGTGCTCTCCCTAGAGAATAATGAGCTTACGACGCTAGACCACGTCAATGCGCCAAAGCTTGTAACCCTTAAGATAAAAAACAACAAGCTGACGAGCTTCCACTACAAGGAGCTAAAGTCGCTCTCCACGGTTGATCTGAGACGCAACGATCTAGCGTCTATCAACCTCACGGGCTTAGATAATCTCAAGAACTTGGATGTCTCATACAACGCACGCTTAAGTGCCATAGACGGCTCCGCAATGCCTAGTCTAACCTCTATAAAAGCTGATAGCTGTGCCTTAGAGCAGGTCGCTCTTCCAGAGCAGATCGCTGAGTTCTACGCAATGGGTAACAAGCTCACTAAGCTCGGTGAGGGGGCTGTCGCTTACCCCAAGCTACAACGTCTGAGACTACAGGGTAACGACTTCGCAGAGCTCACGTTCGGTGAGTGTCCGCTCCTCTATGATCTCGAGCTAGAGGGCAATAAGCTCACATCTCTCACGCTTGGTTCACTGTCAGCTCTGAAGACGCTATACCTCCAGGAGAACCTCCTCGAGGCGGACGCTCTCAACAAGATCTACAAAGATCTACCTACGATCGCAGGAACGATCAATGTAGCCGACAACCCCGGTGCAGAGCAGGCTTATGGCTATATAGCAAAGGACAAGGGCTGGACGATAGACATCCTTGGTCAGGAGAATAAACTAGGTGAACCAACGATACGCCTGACCACCTCCACAGAGATTGGAGCGGACTGCTCATTTAGAATCATGGGTGATGGTAGCACGCCCATCCAGATTGACTGGGGCGATGGTACACTCACAACCGTCTCTCCTACTTCACCAGGGGCCAAGGGTAAGAAGGCTGGCGACGAGATCAAGGTCTACGGAAACTGCTCAGTCCTTATGGCTCCAGGAGCTAATATCACCTCCATAGCGATCAATTCGGAACAGCTTGGTATGCTCTCCCTAGAGAACAATGAGCTTACGACGCTAGACCACGTCAATGCGCCAAACCTTGGAATCCTTAAGATACAAAATAACAAACTGACGAGCTTCCACTACAAGGAGCTAAAGTCGCTCTCCACGGTTGATCTGAGACGCAACGATCTAGCGTCTATCAACCTCACGGGCTTAGATAATCTCAAGAACTTGGATGTCTCATACAACGCACGCTTAAGTGCCATAGACGGCTCCGCAATGCCTAGTCTAACCTCTATAAAAGCTGATAGCTGTGCCTTAGAGCAGGTCGCTCTTCCAGAGCAGATCGCTGAGTTCTACGCAATGGGTAACAAGCTCACTAAGCTCGGTGAGGGGGCTGTCGCTTACCCCAAGCTACAACGTCTGAGACTACAGGGTAACGACTTCGCAGAGCTCACGTTCGGTGAGTGTCCGCTCCTTAACGATCTCGAGCTAGAGGGCAATAAGCTCACGGCTCTTACACTAGGCACACTACCTAGTCTGAGGACGCTACTCCTCCAGGGGAACCTCCTCGAGGCGGACGCTCTCAACAAGGTTTACAATGCCTTACCGACCCTCTCTGGGACTATCAAGGTGGCCGATAACCCTGGCGCAGAGAAGGCCCTCGGTTATATAGCTACGGACAAGGGCTGGGAGATAGACATTCCAGGTCAAAAGAGTCAAGACCCAGATCCCGTAATTACGATAAAGACAAAGCCCGACAAGGAGATCAACTTGGGCCTGTCTGGCTTTGCAGCCGAGAGTAAGGTGCAGATAGAGACAGACGAAGGCGTAGTCGTAGAGGAGACGATCACGAGTGGCACGCCTCCTATCAAGAAGTACAAGTCGACGAGAGGCCTTGTCCGAATCACTGGATTGGTACATACGATAGACTGCTCCGAAAACGGCTCTATCGCATACGATATTGACGCCTCACAGAGTCCTAAGCTGGTCAAGTTCTATGCTCTGCACAACACGATGACCTCTGTCAACGTCAAGGGTTGCGCTGACCTTACCTTTATCAACTGTGCGGGTAGTGAGCTCCCTGAGATTGATCTCTCAGACTGCAAGCAACTAGAGACCGTATGGCTGCCAGGTAATAAGATGACAAGCATCGACCTGACTGGGCTGACGAACCTCCAAGAGCTTAGCCTAGAGCGCAACCTACTGACCGAGATACATGGTCTCTCAGACTGCACTAAGCTGACAGAGCTCAATGTCGCTGAAAACGAACTCACGACGCTCGCGCTCACGGGGCTGTCTAGCCTGAACAAGCTTGACTGTCGCGAGAACAAGCTAACCGCTCTCGACCTCAGCTCTTGTACGGCTCTGACGGAGGCATTCTGCTACAAGAACGCTATCAAAGAGCCTGCTATGAAGCAACTCTTCGAGAGCCTCCCCACAAGAAGCACTAGTGAGCGTGGTGAGCTCTATGCTATTAACTCTTCTGATCGGGACGAGGAAAACAAAGTAAACGATGCCGATGTCAAGATCGCTAGTGACAAGTTCTGGCTCGTCTATGACTACAAGAACTACGACAATGGTGGCAAGAATCCTCTTGCTAACGATCCTGTCGTCTCGGCAGATCACTACCGCCTCATGGTCACAGGAGACTACATCGAGATCGCTCAGGCTACTCCTCACGCTGTCGTGGAGCTATATGCGCTAGATGGTACGCTCCTACAGAGCGCACGTGCTGACCAGAGCGGTGACCTGCGACTCAGCATCGCAGAGCTACCCGCGGGGAGCTACCTACTCTCCGTCGACGGTGAGGCAACCAAGGTAATCCTCTAGCGACTGCCACCTCACAATCTTGCATGCAAGATTGTCCAGACTTTGCAGAAAGGATGAAGCGCAAGATGCTGAGGGTGAGGTCTGAAGGGAGCATACCTCCGTATGTGACCGAAGCCGAATCCCGAAAGCAACACAGCGATTCGCCTTTATACAACAGTCTCATATAATACTAAGAGGACTCTCCCAGCAGCAGGTCGTCAGGCCTAACGCTGAGGGAGTCCTCTTATTTGCTATCGTATGCTTACGACGACGCCACAGCGGAGGAGCATCAGACCTCCCCTCTAACTTCTAACCTCTAGCCTCTAATCTCTATTTACATATCTTTACGGGGAGATTTGATCGATCCCATCCTTTCTCGAATAGCCACGTGGGAAATCTCAAATCCCCACGTGGCTATTTTTTATTCTCCACGTAGGCGCGAAAAAATTCTTCGGACATATCATTTGATTCCTCCGAAGTTTCATTTCGTCTCCACGTGGAGAATTTTTTATCTTCACGTGGATATTTCGAAATTCCCACGTGGAAACGCACGGTTGTATCAAAGCAAGACGTTGCCGTGTAGGGACGCACGATCTGTGCGTCCGTTGTATCAAAGGTTACAGCATCGTGGGTTTAACGGGGACGGACGCACAGATCGTGCGTCCCTACAACGGGTTACACGTCTTGTGCGTCCCTGCAAATGTTATTCGTCTCGTACATTGGTTTCAAAATTTATTGTACCTTTGCCTTCACAATCCGAGGAGGGTGATATGCGGAAATAGCTCAGTTGGTAGAGCATCAGCTTCCCAAGCTGAGGGTCGCGAGTTCGAGCCTCGTTTTCCGCTCTGTAATGAATAGGACGGTGCTTAGGTGCCGTCCTATTTTTGTTATCCCATAGCCACGTTTGGGGGCTTTTGCAGTGTGGCGCCGAATAGTTTTTTGGACGATCGGAGCGGTATCTGTTTGTCAATAGTATATTTTAGCGTAACTTTGTGGCAATCTAGACTACGTGAAATAATAACGATATATCAAATATACTCATGCAGAACAAAGGATTTGTGATCCTCTTCGCCTCTCTACTGACGATCATCTGCGCTTTCTACATCTCCTTTACCCCTGTGGTAAGGCACTATGATCAGAAGGCACTGGCGATGACCGCAGCTGGCGAGGATGGCAAAGCGTATCTCGACTCAATGGCCAACGAGAAGGTGTGGTTTGGCTACACGCTCAAGAAAGCCCGCAACCAGCAGATAGGTCTCGGACTAGACCTCAAGGGCGGTATGAACGTCGTCCTCAAGGTCAATGGACGTGATCTTCTACGCAACCTCTCAGGACATAACCAGTCTCCTGCTTTCATCGAGGCTATCGATAGAGCTGCTAAGGAGGGTGGTAATGACTTCGTCGGGACTTTCGTAAAGGCTTACAAAGAGCTCGAGCCCTCAGGATCGCTCGCAGTCATCTTTAGCAACGGTCCTCTCCGTGATGTCATCTCCCCTAAGTCTAGCGATCAGGAGGTTATCAAGGTGCTTCAGGAGAAGTACAGCAGTGCTATTGACGCTGCCATCAACGTCCTCAAGACGCGTATCGACCGCTTTGGTGTGGTCGCACCAAACGTACAGCGCATCGAAGGACAGGGACGTATCCTTGTCGAGCTGCCTGGTGTCACAGAGCCGCAACGTGTCCGTGAGCTACTACAGCGTAGCGCTAACCTACAGTTCTGGCGCACCTATACATACGATGAGGTCGCTAGCGATCTCGTCGATGCTAACAATCGTCTCTCCGCTATGGCAAATGGCAACGACCAGATGCCTGCTGATACGACCGCTAACGAGGCTGACTCGACAGCAGTACAGACGCCAGCTAACGCAGCTGTAGAGGATGTCCTCTTTAGCAAGCTCAACCTGACCAATCGTGGTACCATCGTCGGCTACGCTCGTCGCGCTGATCTAGACAAGATCGATGCGATGCTCGAGGAGGCGCACAAGCAGAAGGTGATCCGTGAGGATCTCATGCTACTATGGGGCAACTCACCTATCAAGAACCCACAGACAGGTAAGGAGACAGACATCTACGAGCTATACGCTATCCGTGGTAACCGCAATGCGCTCCCCGATCTAGGTGGTGAAGTGGTCACCTCGGCACGTAGTGAGGTACGCAACGACCTAGGTCAGAACCGTCCCGTCGTCACGATGACTATGAACGATGAGGGGGCTCGTAAGTGGGCTCGCCTGACGGGTGACAACATAGGCCGAAACATCGCTATCGTCCTCGATGGTGTCGTCTACTCGGCACCTAATGTCAATAACGAGATCACGGGCGGTCGCTCTGAGATCTCTGGAGCCTTTACTGTCGATGAGACGACCGACCTTGCTAACGTCCTCAACTCGGGACGTATGGAGGCTTCTGTCGAGATCGAGCAGGAGAGTGTCGTCGGACCAACGCTCGGTAGCGAGTCTATCAAGGCTGGTATCATCTCCTTTATCATTGCGATCATCCTGCTGATGATCTATATGTGCCTCGCCTACGGTCTCATCCCAGGTCTCATCGCCGATGGTGCTCTGATCCTCAATAGCTTCTTCACGCTCGGTGTCCTTGCCTCATTCCACAGTGTCTTGACGCTGTCTGGTATTGCGGGACTTGTGCTGACACTCGGTATGGCGGTGGACGCTAACATTCTGATCTTCGAGCGTATCAAGGAGGAGCTACGTGCAGGCAAGTCTATGACGCGTGCTATACAGGACGGTTACGGCAATGCCTTCTCAGCAATCTTTGACTCCAACCTCACGACCGTCATCACGGGCGGTGTACTCTATGCCTTTGGTACAGGTCCTATCCGTGGCTTCGCTACGACGCTCATCATCGGTGTCATAGCTTCCTTTATCACGGCTGTCTTCCTGACACGTATCGTGGTCGAGTCGCTCGATAAGAAGGGACGCATGGACAAGGTCACCTATACGACCCCCCTCACACGCAACCTGCTAAACAACCCCACGTACAAGATCCTCGAGAACCGCAACAAGGGCTTCATCATCTTTGGTTCTATCCTCGTACTTGGTCTCATTGGCTCGTTCGTATGGGGTCTCAATAGAGGTATCGAGTTCTCAGGCGGTCGTAACTATATCGTCGCTTTCGAGCAGCAAGTCACTTCGGCTGAGGTACGTGAGGCGCTTACGCAGCCCCTAGAGGAGCGTGTCCTCGTGACCTCTATCGGTACGGAAGGCAATCAGGTACGTATCTCGACCAACTATGGTCTCGGTATGGCTCAGGAGAGTGAGGATGAGGAGCTACTCGTCATAGGTAAGATCTTCGAGGGAGTACAGAAGTTCCTCCCACAGGGCACGACCCAGCAGGAGTTTGTCGACAACTATGTTGTCAGCTCACAGCGTGTCAGCCCGAGTATGTCTAAGGACATCTCTCGTCAGGCTATCATCGCGGTGATCCTCTCCCTGATCTTCATGGGACTCTACATCTTGCTCCGCTTCCGCAACTGGGCCTTCTCGCTAGGTGCCTTTGCTTCTGTGGCTACCACCACGCTACTCATCGTGGCGAGCTACATATTGCTCTGGCAGATCATGCCCTTCACGATGGAGCTGGATCAAAACTTCATCGCAGCGCTACTAGCGATCATCGGATACTCGATCAACGACGTGGTCGTTGTCTTCGATCGTGTTCGCGAGACACTACACAACTATCCAAACCGCGATGAGAAGCTGGTGATGAATGAGGCACTCAATAGCACGCTAGCTCGTACCGTACAGACGACCTTCTCGACCTTCCTAGTGGTATTCATCATCTTTATCCTCGGTGGAGCCTCTATGCGTAGCTTTACCTTTGCGCTACTCATCGGTATCGTGTATGGTATCTTCTGTACGCTCTTCGTCGCATCGCCTATTGCTTACCTAGTACGCAACAAGCAGCATCAGAAGAAGCTCGCAGCAGCTAAGAAGTAAGCACACCTCTGCTCACCCTCAAGGTAGAGCAAGGTAAAAATCAACGTCGGAGCCTACCCACACGATCGTGGATAGGCTCCGACTGCTTTTGAAGCGGTGTGCAGATAGCACTCCCTCTAATCTCTAAAGTCTAACCTCTAATCTCCAACATCTAACCTCTAAATTCGTACCTTTGTGGCACATCTAAGATACTTATCCTCTTATGACATCAAAAGTTTCAGATCAGAAGTGCACTATCGCGCAGTCGGTAGCTCATCGTTTGCTCGCTATCCAGGCTGTCGAGCTTCGTCCAGACGCACCCTTTACGTGGGCTTCTGGGTGGCTTAGCCCCATTTACTGTGACAACCGCAAGACGCTCTCTTATCCTGAGCATCGCAGCTATATCAAGCAAGCCTTTGCGCTCCAGGTGAGCGACCGTTACCCCGATGTTGAGGTGGTAGCAGGGGTTGCCACGGGAGCTATCTCGTGGGGAGCCTTGGTGGCAGACGAACTGGGACTGCCCTTCGTCTATGTACGCTCCTCGGCTAAGGATCATGGTAAGCAAAACCTCATCGAGGGCTATCTACCCGAGGGCGCTCGTGTCGTAGTCATCGAGGATCTGATCTCTACGGGTGGTAGCAGTATGAAGGCTGTCGAGGCGCTACAAGCAGCAGGTGCACAGGTCGAGGGACTCATGGCGGTCTATACGCATGGCTTCGCTGATGCCGAGGAGCTCTTCGCCAAGGCTGGCGTAGAGATGCGCACCTTGACCGATTACAACGAAGTGATTCGTCAAGCTGTCTCTGCGGGTTACGTCTCTGAGCGTGACCTAGAGATGCTTGCTCAGTGGCGCGAGAACCCGAGCCAGTGGGGACGCTAGCATCGACCATAACTTAGCTTACACATCTCATTCCTATGACGATACAAAGCCAACCCATCGCCTCTACTTACAGCTGTGAGGCGATCTATCGAAAGATCAGCGATCTGACCAATCTCGAGGAGGTACAACAGCTCCTCGAGGAGAAGCAGGTCAAGGTTGTTTCACTCAGTAGCGATCGCTGCGAGGTGCAGGCGCAGGTGATGAAGTTCTCCGCAGATATCGCGCTCGTTGTCTCAGAGCGTATCCCCACCGAGGAGGTGCGCTATCAGGTAGAGCACGAGATGATGCCCGCCAATGTCTCCATACGGATCACTCCCCAGGAGACGGGAGGTAGCACCTTAGTTGTCTCACTAGATGCCGAGCTCAACCCCTTTGTCGCGGGTATGGTAAAGCCTCACCTCAAGGAGGCTGTGCAGTACATCGCCGATATGCTGGGGCAGATGCGCTACGACGCATAGTCTAAAGCTAGGATCAGAACAAGGATGAAGGGTCTCCGCATAATGCTTCTATCGCTCCTGACGCTCCTACTACTGGGGTGTCAAGGCGAGGTGCAGTACGCCACGCCCCTGCGTCCTATACACTATCCGATATACTTCGCCAGTGCCGAGGGGCGTGCGCTCGTACCCGCTGGGGGCTACCTGCGTATCACCAAGCCCTCCACTGCGACCTCAGCCGTCGGCTTCGGAGGCATCTTGGTCATTCACGGCTTCGCAGGAAGTAGTGGTATGGCCGATTACTACTACGCCTACGACCTCGCTTGCCCTAAAGAGCTGGACCCTACAAACTCTCTGGTGGTCAATGAGAAGCTCGAGGCGGTCTGTCCGAAGTGTCATAGTCGCTTTAGCATCGTTTACGGCGGGGGGACGCCTGTCCAAGGGCCTGCTCAAAGCCCCCTCCTGCCTTACCGTGTGCTGCCCATCGATGGGGGTATACTGATCACCGCACCTGAGCTATGAGCAAGCTAGTCCGACACCTTCTCAGCCTCCTCGTCTTGTGGAGTCTCTTGGCGACAGCCGTCAGGGCGCAGTCGCGCTACGATTACGACATACCGCTACCAGCCTTTGACAAAGATCCCAACGAGCTGATCTATCGTGGCGAGACGCTCCACAGCTATCTGATCAATCCCTACACGGGAGCGCTCTATGCGGCACGTCCCGACACGCTCAGCACGCTCTTTCACGATCAGGTCAAAGCGGAGAGCCGCTCCATTGTGATGGCTTACCTAGGGAACTTGCGTTCTCCGTGGGTCGATATGGACTACTTCAACCGTCTGCGCCCGCAGCATCGCTTCCTCTACGATCAGACGCTCTCGGGCTTCGTATGGGACGAGTCTAATAGGCTTTTCTATCGCACGAAGACCCCCTTCTCCAAGCTCTTCTATCAGCGCAATGGAGATGCCCAGAGACGCGAAGAGCAGTTTGATGCGACGATCGCCTTCAACCTCAGCAAGCGCCTAGCGATGGGGGCCGACTTCAACTACACCTACTCGCCTGGCTACTACATAGGCAACCGCACCAAGAGCTGTGACTATCGTCTCTTTGCGACGCTGACTCTAGACCGCTACGAGGCGTACCTCACGGGCGGAGGCAACTTCGCACGGATCACGGAGAATGGCGGTGTCCTCGAGGACGCCTATGTCAATGACCCTACACGGGGCAACTCTGCTCGGCGCAATCTGGAGAGCCACGAGATACCCGTTCGTCAGGCAGAGCACGTCTGGAATGGTGTCGACGATGCTCACTTCTTCCTCTCGCATCGCTACAACTTCGGCTCCTATCGTCCTCGCAGTGCCAGTGACTCGCTGACCATCTTTGGCGAGCGCCGTGCCGAGACCGATACGACACGCTTCGTGCCGATAGCTAGTGTAGGGCATATCTTGAGCTTCAGACAGGGCATCCACCAGTATGTGAACCGCAACCAAGCCACCTGGGAGCAGTACCCCAACCATTACTCCTATATGCACAAAGGGCCTTCGGGTGCGCTCGACTCGCTCTACGTCTTGCCCGAGGATAGCACCCGACGATGGCAGCTGGACAATAGCTTCGTCCTCTCGCTCCGTGAGGGCTTCAGACCATGGGTCAAGTTTGGTCTAGAGGCTTATGTGCGGCTGGAAAACAAATACTACTACAACCCCGACTCGATCTATCAGGAGCACCCCGGACATAGCACTATGGACCTAGTCGTGGGGGGACGCATAGCACGTACCTCGGGACAGTTGCTCAACTTCGATGCGCAACTCGAGAGTACCCTCCTAGGCGAAAACATCGGCTCCGTACTGGCGCAGGGCGGTATCAGCACTTCGTTCCGTCTCTGGAGCTTCCCCGTAGGACTGCGTGCCTGGGGCAACTTTGAGAATCGCCGCCCGGACTACTTCATACGGCACTTTCACGGCACCTTCCATCGCTGGGACATAGACTTCGGCTATGAGCGTCGGCTGGCCTTCGGAGGGCGACTCACGCTCGACAAGCTAGGCACCTCGCTGAGTGTCGAGACCGCCACCCTGCAGAACCAGCTCTACTGGACTTCGCAAGGGCTCGTCGAGCAGTGCGCTGACCCGATACAGATCCTCTCGGCACGCCTGCAGCACGGCTATAAGTGGGGGTGGCTAGCCTGGAGACTGCAGGCCCTCTACCAGCTCTCCACACGTCAGGAAGTGATGCCTCTGCCTACGCTGAGCCTCTACGGAACTGTCTACACAGACTTCTTCTACGCTCATGTCTTACGGGTCATGCTGGGTGTGGATTGCCGCTGGCATACGCGATACTACGCTCCTTACTATGAGCCTGCGGTCATGCAGTTTGTCAATCAGACGGAGACGAAGTATGGCAACTTCCCTCACCTGAACGCTTTCGTCAGCTTTCAGCTCAAGCGTGCACGCTTCTTTGTCGAGTACTACAATCTCGGCGACCTCTTTATCTCTCCCTCTGAGCGCTTCTCGGCAGCGCACTACCCGATCAATCCGCCCGTCGTCCGCCTCGGCATCTCGCTCGATCTGAATAAGTGATATCCACGTAAAGAATCGAGACGACGCCCTGCTTTGTATCGTGCTCTCTTTGTAGTAGATACGAGTTTCAAAGTTGGTTCCTCTCTTGGAACTTTTCGGTTCCAAGGGAGGGGCCATTCATCGGACAGCTCTGTTTTCGTATCTTTGTTCCACAAGACGGAGACTGCTCGTGTGGTCTTGTCGCTACATTTACTGCATAACGAAATAGGCGTATCCTAAATGAATACACATCAACGACAGCTAGCGTGGTGGGTCTACGGCGGGCTAATGCTCATCTTTGTGGCGCTCTTGTGGTGGGTCGCTGCTACTGACCAGGCTATGAGTGGCTCCTCGGAGGCTCTCGTCACGGCTCCTGTAGCTACGACTGAGTCCCTGAGCGAACTTCCTGAGGGGACTTCACTACCCCAGGGGGCTACGACCCTTTCGCCTGCGGGAGGGACTTCACCGTGGCAATCGTTTGTCGTTTCGGTACGCACTCATGCCGCCTCAGACATAGGGATGCTGCTGATCCAGTTGGTCGTCATCCTGCTCGTGGTACGTGTCGTGGGGTGGCTCTTCGCACGACTGCACCAGCCGACGGTCATCGGGGAGATACTTGCCGGTATATTGCTCGGCCCGAGCTTGTTGGGAGCCGTATGGCCAGAAGCGATGGAGACACTCTTCCCTGTGCACAGCTTGGGCAATCTAGAGCTGCTCAGTCAGTTCGGACTGATCCTCTTTATGTTTACCATCGGTATGGAGCTGCGTATGAAAGATCTCAAGGGTCAGGCGCAGCAAGCTTTTATCATCAGTCAGTCGGGGATCATCTTTCCCTTTATCCTGGGCATCGTCCTTACTTATGGGCTCTACAGTCGCCCTGAGCTGCTGAGTGAGGGGAGTAGCTTCTTGTCGCTTTCCCTCTTTGTGGGCATCTCGCTTAGCATCACCGCCTTCCCCGTCTTGGCGCGTATCATCCAGGAGCGCTCGCTCTCGCATAGTCACCTAGGACGCTTGGCGCTCTCGACCGCAGCTATGGGAGACATCGTGGCGTGGCTCATGCTGGCGGCCATTATGGCGGTCAGCCAAGGGGGGAGCTTCACGAGTGCCCTCTACAATATGCTCTTCCTCGCGCTCTATCTGGCGGTCATCTTTGGTATCCTGCGACCACTCTTCGGGCTCCTCGGGCGACGCGTGAGACATCGTGAGGTACTCTCCAAGTCGCTTATGGGACTCATCTTCATCCTCCTTATGGCGAGCGCCTACTTCACCGAGATCATGAGTATGCACGCCCTCTTTGGTGCCTTCATGCTGGGGCTTGTCATGCCAGAGAACCTAGACTTCCGCGTGATTGTCAAGGAGAAAGTCGAGGATGTCGCCCTCCTGCTGCTCCTGCCACTCTTCTTCGTTAGCTCAGGCTTGCGCACAGAGCTGGGCTTGGTCAATACGCCTCAGCTGTGGGGGCTCTTCCTGATCTGTACGCTTGTAGCGGTTGTGGGCAAAATGGGTGGCACCTACCTAGCAGCGCGAAGCTGTGGCATACAGCGCCGCGAAAGCCTTTACCTAGGGGCTTATATGAACACCCGAGGGCTGATGGAGCTGGTCGTACTGCGCATCGGACTGGACCTGGGAGTCCTCTCGCCGGTCCTCTTCACGATCCTCGTGATGATGACGCTCGTGACGACGATCATGACCGCTCCGACACTACAGCTGATCGACTGGCTCCTCAAAAAGAAGAAAACACCGCAAAGCCAGGAGTATACGACAGGTCAAGTGCTCATCTCGTTCGGTCGTGCCGAGACGGGCGTGACGCTCTTAGAGTTCTTCCATAGGCTCTGTGGTGGCACCTCTCCACAGGTGGCTTGTACGCTGATGCACGTCACTACCGATACGGATATTAGCACCATCGATGCAGATCACTACTACGCCGGTAGCTTTGCAGCACCGATGGAGATGGCTAAGCAGCTAGACCTCTCTGTGGAGCGTAAGTATGAGATTGCGGAGTCGGTCCTTGAGGCGGTTCTCTCGCACGCTAATCATATCCAGAGCAATCTGCTCCTCCTCGGGGCGAGTGTCAACCTCTCACAAGACAAGAAAGACCGCGACCTGGTCGCTTATAGCGATAAGCTAACCCGTCGGTGGAAAGTTGTGACTGGACGTCGCCGCCAAGCGAAGAAAGAGCAGAGCTCGCACTCCTTTGAGGAGATTATCGACACCTTTGCTCATGAGGCGCCTTGCTCAGTGGGTATCTATGTGGACAATGGTCAGACGCCGATAGCGCATCCGCTCGTACTGATGCAGCGCCCTGAGGATCAAGAGCTACTACTCGTCGCTGAGCAGGTGACGGAGCATGCCGATAGTCCGATCACGCTGATGCCACTCTCGTCACATATTGCCAAGCTTACGACAGAGCTGGCGGATCGTGTGTCGTGGGTCGGAGAGCCTTTTGCAGAGCAGGTCGATCTGAGCGCTTACGACTTTGCCTTCATCGCTTACGATGCGTGGGCAACCCTCACGCCAGCACAGCATGAGTTGCTTCAGCAGCTACCCTCTTACTTCATTCTAGACATTGACGAGGCGACCATCGAGTTGCCGACGATACATCGTCCCACTACGGGAGCCGTCTCTTACCTAGGTAAAACATCTGAACTATGAAACGTGAGAAAGGCACTCCTCGCCAAGCGAAGCTAAAGCTGAACACGCCGCTCTGGGCGCAGCAAGACCCGTGGCTCGCGCCCTACTATAAGACGATCGCCGCGTGGCAAAGCTACATCGCAGCGCGTCGGCAGCTCTTCGTTGGCTCGCAAAGCCTCTCGAGCTGGGCGTGCGGACACCTTTACTTTGGGTTGCACCATACAGAAACGGGCTGGACTTTGCGCGAATATGCGCCAGCGGCTCAGGCGGTCTACCTACTCTGCGATGCGAATCAGTGGCGTCAAGATCCGAACTATCGATATGTTGCTAATGAGGAGCGACCAGGTGAGTGGCTCCTCGAGCTACCCGCCACAGCGCTACACCATCTAGACTACTACAAGCTACTCTTCTGCACCGATGATGAGGAGCTAGAGCGCATCCCAGCCTACGCCCATTATGTGGTGCAGGACCCGCATGACTACAGCTTCTGCGCTCGTGTCTGGGCGCCCGAAGAGCCGTACCTAATGCAGGCGCCAGCACCTGAGCGTCCCGATACCTTGCTCATCTATGAGTGCCACATAGGGATGAGTGGCGAGGAGATGGGCGTGGCGAGCTACGAGCAGTTTCGCACGGAGCGACTGCCTTACATCGTCTCGGCGGGTTACAACACGCTCCAGATTATGGCGGTGCAGGAGCACCCGTACTATGGCTCGTACGGCTATCACGTCTCCAACTTCTTTGCTCCGTCTAGTCGCTTCGGTACGCCCGACGACCTCAAGCGCCTGGTCGATGAGGCGCACGCTTTGGGGCTTTACGTCATTATGGACTTAGTTCACTCGCATGCCGTGCGCAACGAAGCTGAGGGCTTGGCTCGCTACGACGGCACGCGGACGCTCTTCTTTCACGAAGGGAGCCGAGGGGAGCACCCGCAGTGGGACTCGCTCTGCTTCGACTACGGCCGTGGCGAGGTGGTCCACTACCTCCTCTCCAATTGCCACTACTGGCTTACGGAGTATGGCTTCGATGGCTTCCGCTTCGACGGGGTCACCTCGATGCTTTACGAGGATCACGGCTTGGGGAGACCTTTCCTCACTTATGCGGACTACTACGATGGTAATGTAGACCGAGATGCGCTGACCTATCTGACGCTCGCCAACGAACTGATCCACGCTGTCAAGCCCGCAGCGACTACCATCGCCGAGGAGGTGAGCGGACTGCCAGGACTGTGCGAGGGCCAAGCCTTCGGCGGGTACGGCTTTGACTACCGCCTGGCGATGAATGTGCCAGACTACTGGATCAAGCTAATCAAAGAGCAACCCGACGAAGCGTGGAATCCAGAGAATATGTGGTACGAACTGCGCAATCACCGTCCTACGGAGCGAACGGTCTCCTACGCTGAGAGCCATGATCAGGCACTCGTCGGAGACAAGACCATCATCTTCCGACTCATCGACAGCGACATGTACTGGCACATGCAGCAGAGCGACTACAACGATCGGGTGATGCGTGGCATAGCGCTCTGCAATATGATCCGTCTGATGACCTTCGCCACCATGTGCGGTGGTTATCTCACCTTTATGGGCAATGAGTTTGGTCACCCCGAGTGGATCGACTTCCCTCGTGAGGGCAATGGTTACTCTTACCAGTACGCTCGTCGTCAGTGGTCACTGCGGGACAATGACTTACTGCGCTACAAGCAGCTAGCGCACTTTGACAAAGGGATGCTCTCGCTCTGCAGCCTGACGCCCCGCTTTGCAGAACTCTCGGACTACTGCTACCACAGCCACACGGAGCGACAGGTTATCGTCTTTATGCGAGGAGATGGGTACCTCTTTGCCTTCAACTTTAGCCCCACGGAGAGCTACGTCGACTACCCCATCGAGGGCGTGCCAGCGGGGCAGTATGCGCTGCTCCTCGACAGCGATGCGGTCGCCTGCGGTGGCTTCGGACGTATCGATGCCAGCGTCACGCACCACACCCGCACCGCTGCCGAGGGTGGCACCGAGCTACGACTCTATCTGCCCTCCCGCTCAGCGCAAGTCTACCAGCGCAAGCGGTAGTAGCCCTTTCGTAAAAACAGCAAAGGCGCATAGTTCACGAAGAGCTATGCGCCTTTGTTTTGCTTAGATATGAGCTTTACTTCTCGAACTCGATGTCGATGTCGAAGGACTCATGCCAGGGCAGTCCCTGACGAGCTACCTCCTCGAGGAAGGGATCTGGGTCAAACTGCTCGACGTTGAAAACGCCAGCGCCACCCCACAGCCCCTTGGCGAGCATCAGAGCGCCCGTCGTAGCGGGGACACCCGTCGTGTAGCTGACACCCTGCGTGCCGGTCTCACGATAGGCTGCTTGGTGGGAGCAGTTGTTCCATATATAGTAGGTGCGCTCCTTGCCGTCTTTGACGCCACGGATGCGGCAGCCGATAGAGGTCTCGCCCGTATAGTTCTCGCCCAGCTCCTTAGGATTGGGTAGGACAGCCTTGAGGAATTGGATCGGCACGATCTCCTGTCCGTTGTAGTTGATCGGCTCGATGCTAGCCATACCAATGTTTTGGATCACCTCGAGGTACTTGAGATACTCCTCACCGAAGGTCATCCAGAAGCGCGCCCGACGTATCGCGGGGAAGTGCTTGACGAGCGACTCCAGCTCCTCATGGTAGAGGAGGTAAGACTCGCGTACGCCGATGCCCGGGTAGTGCAGCGGACGATGTATCTCCTGAGGCTCCGTCTCGACCCACTCGCCCTCGTGGTAGTACTTACCCTTTTGGGTGATCTCACGGATATTGATCTCTGGGTTGAAGTTGGTTGCAAACGCCTTGTGGTGGTCACCTCCATTGCAGTCCACGATGTCGAGGTAATGTATCTCGTCAAAGTGGTGCTTAGCAGCGTAAGCGGTGAAGATACTGGTCACGCCTGGGTCAAAGCCACACCCTAGGACGGCGGTCAGTCCAGCCTCCTTAAAGCGGTCGTGGTAAGCCCACTGCCAGCTGTACTGATACTTAGCCTCGTCGAGGGGCTCGTAGTTTGCCGTGTCGAGGTAGTTGACGCCTGCCTTGAGACACGCCTCCATGATGGTGAGATCTTGGTAGGGAAGTGCGACGTTGATGCAGATGTCTGGGCGGAAGCTCTCGAAGAGCTTCACAAGCTGCTCTACGTCGTCCGCATCCACCTGTGCGGTCTGGATCTTGACGTTTTGTATCTGTGCTGCGATAGCGTCACACTTAGACTTAGTGCGGCTCGCCAGCATAATATCGGTAAAGGTCTCAGCATTCTGAGCCACCTTGTGAGCTACTACGGTGCCTACGCCACCAGCTCCGATGATGATCACTCTTGTCATAGAGGTAGTATAGTTAAAAGCGTTAGAGATTCATGAGGTCTAAGGTAGCTACGCTGGCACCCTTTGCGGCTGCTTATGCGTCATAGCTACTTTGTCTTGCCAAAGATACGAAAAAGAAGTTAGAGGTTAGAGATTAGAGGTTAGAAGTTAGAGATTAGGGATCGGAGCCATCAGAGCTATCGGAGCCATCAGAGCTATCGGAGCTGTCGGAGCAATCGGAGGGAGCGGAGCTGTCGGAGCGATCAGAGCCAGCGGAGCTATCGGAAGGATCGGAGCTATCGGAGGAGTCGGAGAGGAGCGGAGGGAGCGGAGCCAGCGGAGAGTTGTCGTGAGATGGGCGTAAGTTGCGGGTGCGTGTGCTATCTCTTGATTTTGTATTACCTTTGCGGTACGAGGGTGTGTCATTCCCTATGGGGGTGACTTCTCCTACCCTTCGTTGTCAAGTATCACCTTAGATAGTAATCATAAGTATATGAAAGGATTCAATCCCATAGGTAGTCTGGTAGTCCTCATTGGGGCTCTCGTACTCATTATCCCCGCTCTACTCGATAAGGGGGGAAATATGTTCAATCTCATCGGCTGTGTCGTGATGATTGCTGGATTTTTCCTCCACATCTTCCTAAACAAGCGGATTACCACTATCAAGGAGTAACCTCTCCAAGTGCCTAACTTGGCACGGACTCCTGACCTACTATACAGCCCCAAGGCTATCGTCGAGGGCTTGCCTTGCTCACACGTAAGACAAGTCTCTCGCGTTCGTATATAAGGTTC
>OHEG01000174.1_pt1 | contig 30670 bp, 25 predicted proteins | sample 1567181 | NCBI WGS metagenome assembly OHEG01 (sample SAMEA3879534, study PRJEB24766) | human gut metagenome | biome: human-associated habitat; feature: feces | place: USA | collected 1985/1987 | reverse complement strand
TCGTGGCCACGGTGCTGCCCTACATCTTCTATACGAAGGGGCTTGAGGGCGTGGAAAGCGGCCGCGCCTCGATCATTACCAACATCGAGCCGGTGGTGGAGACGCTGGTGGGCGTGTTCGTGTTCAAGGAGGCGCTGACCGTCTGGACCGTGTTGGGTATGGCCTGCGTGTTCGGCTGCGTGATCCTGCTGGCCAATGGAGATAAAAAATGCGAAGAAAAACCTGTCAAGTCCTGAACGGCTTTCACCTGAAGCTCATCGCCGCCTGCACCATGTTCATTGACCACATGGGGCACACGCTGTTCCCAACGGTTTTGTGGCTGCGCTGCATCGGGCGGCTCGCCTTTCCCATCTTCTGCTTCCTCATTGCCGAGGGCTGCGTTTATACCCGCGATCGGAGGAAATACGCCCTGCGGCTGCTGGTGTTTGCCCTGCTGTCCGAAGTCCCCTTCGACCTGATGGTGGGCGGCACGGTGTGGTATCCCTATTCCCAGAATGTCCTGTGGACGCTGTTGGCCGGTGCGCTGATCTGCTGGTGCGTCGATTGGGCGCTGCAAAAGAAAACGCCGGCGGCCTTTTTGCTCACCGGCGCGGCCGTGGCCGCCGCGTTCTGCCTGCTGGAGCTGGCCGGGACGGACTATCGGGGCTGGGGTATGCTGCTGGTGGTGCTGTTCTACGGTGTCCGCCGCGTGTCCTGCGGCACCGTCGTGAAGCGAACGGCGCAGGCGGTGGGACTGGCGGTATTCAGTATCGGCATTATGGGCGGCGTGTCCATCGAGCTGTGGTCGCTGGCGGCACTGCTGCCCCTCTGGCTCTACAATGGCCGGCGCGGCTATTCCAACCGGGCGGTGCAGTACGGCTTTTACGCCTTTTACCCCGTGCATATCCTGATACTGTCCCTCATCGCCCTGTATGCGTAAACAGATAAGGAGGCTGTCCCTATGGCAAAGAACAAAGAAGAAAAAACCAACGTCATGCGGACGCTGGATCAGAAGAAAATACCCTACACCGCCCACAGCTACGACCCGGAGGGACCCATTGACGGCGTGTCCGTGGCGCAGATACTGGGCCAGCCGGCGGAGCAGGTGTTCAAAACGCTGGTGACAAAGGGGGCCAGCGGGGCATACTATGTGTTCGACATCCCGGTGGCCGAGAACCTGGACCTGAAAAAGGCCGCCAAGGCGGTGGGGGAGAAATCCGTGGCGATGCTGCCCCAGAAAGACCTGCTGCCCCTGACCGGCTATGTCCACGGCGGGTGCAGCCCGGTGGGCATGAAAAAGCAGTTCCCCACGGTGTTCCACGAGACGGCACTGCTGTACGGCGCCATCTGCGTCAGCGCGGGCAAGATCGGCCATCAGGTGGAGTGCGACCCCAACGCCCTTATCGCTCTCCTGCGGGCGAAAACGGCTGACGTGATCGTATAAAAATTATTTCGCTGTTGACATTAAAAATTGATTTCACTACACTTATCTGCAACCATATGTTGCAGAAATGAGGCATACCATGCAGACTGAAATTTTCATTAAGGGTGCGCGGGAGAACAACCTGAAAAACATCGATGTCACCATCCCCCGGGATAAGCTGGTGGTGCTGACGGGCCTTTCCGGCTCCGGCAAAAGCTCCCTGGCCTTTGACACCATCTATGCCGAGGGCCAGCGGCGGTATGTGGAGAGCCTGTCCTCCTACGCCCGTATGTTCCTGGGGCAGATGGACAAGCCCGACGTGGATTACATCGAGGGCCTGTCCCCGGCCATCTCCATCGACCAGAAGACCACCAGCAAGAACCCGCGCTCCACGGTGGGCACGGTGACGGAGATCTACGACTATCTGCGTCTGCTGTGGGCTCGGGTGGGTACGCCCCACTGCCCCCACTGCGGCAAGGAGATACGCCGTCAGACGGTGGACCAGATCATCGACCAGATACTGGCCCTGCCCGAGGGCACCCGTATCCAGGTGATGGCCCCGGTGGTGCGCGGCCGCAAGGGCGAGCACGCCAAGGTGCTGGAGGATGCCCGCCGGTCCGGCTTCGTCCGCGCCCGGGTGGACGGCAATATGTACGAACTCTCCGAGGACATCTCTCTGGAGAAGAACCTCAAGCACCGCATCGACATCGTGGTGGACCGACTGATCGTCCGCCCGGACATCGCAGGCCGGCTGACCGACTCAGTGGAGACGGCCTCCAACCTGGCGAATGGCCTCGTCACCGTTAACCTGCTGCGGGAGGAGAGAGATATCACCTTCTCCCAGAACTACGCCTGTGACGACTGCGGTATCTCCATCGAGGAGCTGACGCCCCGTCTGTTCTCCTTCAACAGTCCCTTTGGCGCCTGCCCCACCTGCACCGGCCTGGGCCTGCAATTAAAGGCTGATCCGGCCCTCATCATCCCCGACGGCAGCAAATCCATCCTGGAGGGCGCCATTACCGCCACCGGCTGGGCCTCCATCCGGTCCGACGGCATCAGTCGTATGTACTTCGAGGCCCTCAGTAAGAAATACCGCTTCTCCCTGACCCAGCCCTACGACAGCCTGAGCGACGAGGTGAAGAACGTTATCCTCTACGGCACCGGCGGCGAAAAGCTGGAGCTCCACTATGACCAGCCCCGGGGCAAGGGTGTGCTGTACCAGGCCTTCGAGGGCATCTGCAACAACCTGGAGCGCCGGTATCAGGAGACCCAGTCCGATGCCAGCAAGAAGGAGATCGAGGGCCTGATGACCCCCTGCCCCTGCCCGGCCTGCCAGGGTAAGCGCCTGCGGCCGGAGGCGCTGGCCGTCACCGTGGGCGGCAAGTCCATCTACGACGCCACTACCCTGCCGGTGGATGATGCTCTGGCCTTTTTCGACCATCTGGACCTGACCGGCAACCAGCAGATCATCGCCGCCCAGATCCTGAAGGAGATCCACGCCCGCCTGGGCTTTCTGCAGTCCGTGGGCCTGAGTTATCTGACCCTCTCTCGTGCCTCCGGCACCCTGTCCGGCGGCGAGAGCCAGCGTATCCGTCTGGCCACCCAGATCGGCAGCAGCCTCATGGGCGTGCTGTATATCCTGGACGAGCCCTCCATCGGCCTGCACCAGCGGGATAACGACAAGCTGCTGGCCACGCTGCAGCGCCTCCGCGATCTGGGCAATACCCTCATCGTGGTGGAGCACGACGAGGACACAATGCGCGCCGCCGATTACCTTATTGACATCGGCCCCGGCGCCGGTGCCCTGGGCGGGCAGGTGGTGGCCTGCGGCACCCCGGAGGAAGTCATGGCGAACCCTGACAGCCTGACGGGCCAGTACCTCAGCGGCAAACGCACCATCCCCCTGCCGGCACAGCGCCGCAGGGGCAATGGCAGGCTGCTGACCGTCCGCGGCGCCCGGGAGAACAACCTGAAGCATATCGACGTGTCCATCCCTCTGGGGACGTTCACCTGTGTCACCGGCGTCAGCGGCAGCGGAAAATCCTCTCTGATCAACGAGGTGCTGTTCAAGGCGCTGGGTGCCCAGCTGAACCGCATGAAGGTGCGCCCCGGCAAGCACGACGCCATCGAGGGCATGGAGCAGCTGGACAAGGTCATTGCCATCGACCAGAGCCCCATCGGCCGGACGCCCCGATCCAATCCGGCCACCTATACCAACCTGTTCAACCTGATCCGCGACCTGTTCGCCTCTACCCCGGACGCCAAGGCCCGGGGCTACGGACCGGGCCGGTTCTCCTTCAACACCAAGGGCGGCCGCTGCGAGGCCTGCGGCGGCGACGGTATGCTGAAGATCGAGATGCACTTCCTGTCGGATGTGTACGTTCCCTGCGAGATCTGCCGCGGCAAGCGCTATAACCGCGAGACGCTGGAGGTCCGCTACAAGGGCAAAAACATCGCCGACGTGCTGGATATGACCGTGGACGAGGCGTGGGAGTTCTTCTCCGCCGTGCCCGCCATCTGTGACAAGCTGACCACCCTGCGGGATGTGGGGCTGGGCTATGTGAAGCTGGGCCAGCCCAGCACCACCCTCTCCGGCGGCGAGGCCCAGCGCGTCAAGCTGGCCACGGAGCTGAGCCGCCGCGCCACAGGGCGGACGGTGTATATTCTGGACGAGCCCACCACCGGCCTCCACGCCGATGACGTGCGGAAGCTGTTGGAGGTGCTCCAGCGGCTCACCGATGGTGGCAATACGGTGCTGGTCATTGAGCACAACCTGGACGTGATCAAGTGTGCCGACTATATCATCGACCTGGGCCCGGAGGGCGGCGTGGGCGGCGGCACCGTGGTGGCCTGCGGCACGCCGGAGGAGATCGCCGCCTGCCCGGCGTCCTACACCGGCCAGTATCTGAAAAAATACCTGAAGTGACCGGCCTTTCCCCTGCCGCATAGGATAGGGCAGGGGGGGTGGCTGCATGGAGCTTTTACAGGACGGCGTGGTCGCCGCGCTGGCGGCCATCGGCGTCACGGCGCTGATATGGCTGGCGGCATCGCTGCTGCTGTGGCATGAGCGCCCGGTGGACGCGGTGTATCTGGTCCGGGTCTCCGGAGACGGGACGGGACTGGATGTGACGCTGCGCCGTCTGGCCCAGAGCCGCCGTCTGCCGGTGCTGCTGGTGGACTGCGGACTGACCGACGAGGGCCGCCGCGCCGCGGCGCTGCTGTCCGATATGAACACGAAATTGCTGACGCCCCAGGAGCTGGCGGCGTACTATACGGAGGAGAATACCACCGAACAGGGGAGGTGAGCCGATGGGCGAGCGCGTGACCGTGGAGGGCACCGTAGAGAACGTCATCTTTCATAACGAGGAGAACGGCTATACCGTGCTGCTGCTGACCGTGGAGGGCGAGGAGGAGCCTGTCACCGTGGTGGGCTGTATCCCCTGTGTAGCGCCGGGAGAGCATCTGACCGTTACCGGTACCTGGGAGGTCCATCCACAGCACGGCGAGCAGCTGAAGGCGCAGGAGCTGGAGCGGACGCTGCCGGAGGAGGAAGAGGAGATCTTCGCCTACCTGTCCTCCGGCATCCTCAAGGGTATTGGTCCCGCCACCGCACAGCGGCTGGTGGAGCGCTTCGGCACGGACACCCTGCTGGTCATCGAGCAGGAGCCGGAGCGCCTGCGGTGCATCAAGGGCATCACCGCCCAGAGGGCGAAGGAGCTGTCCGACGCCTTCCGTGCGCTGACGGGCCTGCGCCAGCTGATGGAGTTCCTGGCCCGGTATGACCTGCCGGTGTATCTGGCCATGCCCCTCCAGCGCACCTACGGCGACGGGGCCATCCAGGCCCTGCGGGACGATCCGTATATCCTGTCCCGGGCCCAGTACGGGGTGGATTTTTCCATAGCGGACGAGATCGCCATCAGCCTGGGCTTTGACGGGGACGATCCCTGCCGCCTGCGGGCGGCGCTGACCTATGAGCTGGAGCACAACGCTGCCAACGGCCACGTGTTCCTGCCCCGCGAGAAGCTGCTCTTCGCCACGTCGCAGCTGCTGGCCGTGACGCCGGACGAGCTGGAGCTGGCGCTGGACAAGCTCATCGAGGGCTTCGGCGTGGTGGAAAAGACCATCGCCGGGGTACAGGGCTGCTATCTGCCCCGGCTGTACCAGGCGGAGACTTTCGTGGCGGAGCGCCTGCTGTCGCTGGTACGGACGCCGGTGGAGGTGCTGCCCCGGGCGGAGAAGGTCATCGACGATATCGAAAAGGAACAGGGCGTGGCCTATGCGCCTCTGCAGCGGCAGGCGGTGTGCCTGGCGGCCCAGGGCGGTATACTGCTGCTGACCGGCGGTCCCGGCACCGGCAAGACCACGTCCCTGCGGGGCATCGTGTCTCTGTACGAGCGTATGGGGCTGGATGTGGCGCTGCTGGCACCCACCGGCCGCGCCGCCAAGCGCCTGGGCGAGGTGACGGGCCGGGAGGCCCAGACCATCCATCGCGCCCTGGGCATGAGCTACAATGAGCTCACCGGCCAGACGGCCTTTAAGAAGAACGCACAGGATCCGCTGGAGGTCCACGCTGTCATCGTGGACGAGATGAGCATGGTGGATATCGAGCTGATGCGCTCCCTGCTGGAGGCCATGCGGCCGGGAAGCCGCCTGGTGCTGGTAGGCGACCCGGACCAGCTGCCCTCCGTAGGCCCCGGCAGCGTGCTGGGGGATATGCTCCGCAGCGGTGTGGTGCCGGCGGTGTCCCTGACCCAGGTGTTCCGTCAGGCGGAGCAGTCGGCCATCATCCGCGCCGCCCACGCCGTGGACCGCGGCGAGCTGCCGCCGCTGGAGAACAGCGGCAGCGGCGACCTCTTCTTCCTGCGCCGCCGCGCGCCGGATCGTCTGGTGCAGACGGTGGTGGAGCTGTGCCGCGACCGCCTGCCCAAAAACATGGGTATTCCCGCCGAGCAGATACAGGTGCTCTCCCCCACCCGAAAGGGCCCCTGCGGTACGGCGGCGCTGAACCGGGCCCTGCAGGCGGCGCTGAACCCGCCGGAGCGCGGTAAGCGCCAGAAGCAGTGGGGCGACATGACGTTCCGGGTGGGTGACCGGGTCATGCAGACCCGGAACAACTACGATGTGCTGTGGGAGAAGGAGGATGGCTCCGGCGGCAGCGGTATTTTCAACGGCGACGTGGGCGTTATTCAGGACATCGACCCCGGCGGCGAGCTCATCACCCTGCGGTTTGACGACCGCACGGCGGTGTACACCGCTGACCTGCTGAGCCAGCTGGATATGGCCTACGCCGTCACCGTACATAAATCCCAGGGCAGCGAGTATCCGGCGGTGATATTGGCCGCGGCGTCCGCCGCGCCGTCGCTGCTGGTGCGCGGCGTGCTGTACACCGCTATCACCCGTGCCCGCAGGCTGCTTATCCTCGCCGGGGACGATACCGTCCTGGCCCAGATGGCCGCCAACAACAAGCAGCAGCGCCGGTACAGCGGCCTGCGCCGCCGACTGAAGGAGGGATACCATGAGCAATAACGGTAGTATCAACGACGCGTTGGACAAGGCCCAGCGGGGCTTGCTGGACTTCTTTTTCCCCCGCAAGTGCCCCTTCTGCGGGCGCGTGGCGGGCCGGGAGCTGCTGTGCGAGGCGTGCAAGGCGTCGCTGCCCCGGTGCGATAAGGTACGCACCGGCACCTTCGGCGAATGTGCCGCGCCGCTGTATTACGAGGGCCGCGTCCGCGACGCCCTTCTGGCCTTCAAATTCAAGCGGCGCATCGAGGACCTGAACGCCTACGGTGTGCTGATGGCCGAAAAGGCGGCGGAGGTCTACGCCGACCGCTTCGATGCCGTCACCTGGGTGCCGGTGAGCAAACAGCGCCTGAAAAAGCGTGGCTTCGACCAGTCGCGTATGCTGTGCGCCAGCCTGTGCGTGGACTGGCACACGGAGCCGCAGGAGACACTGCGTAAGGTGCGGGACAACCCGGCCCAGTCCGGTATCGGTGACCCGGCGGAGCGCCGGGCCAATGTGCTGGGCGCTTACGAGCCGGTGGACCCGGACGCCATCGCCGGAAAGCGCTTCCTGCTCATCGACGACATCATCACCACCGGCGCCACGCTCACCGAGTGCGTCCGGGTGCTGAAGGCCGCCGGGGCGGCGGACGTGGTCTGCCTGACGCTGGCCATGGCCCGTGATAATTGAGGTATGGACTTCGGCGTTTCCGTATAGAATACAGAAAATACCGCGATTTTCATTTCGCAGTTGCAATATTCTTTCTCAATCGGTATAATAGATAAATCAGAGGGTAACGGGCGCACCCGCCCGAAACGAAAGACAAGATAGAGGTGCAGTAGTATGTGTTCCATTGCAAAAGATATCGGCATCGACCTGGGCACCGCCTCCGTACTGGTGTACGTAAAGGGCAAGGGCGTCGTATTGAACGAGCCGTCCGTGGTGGCCATTGACAAGAATACCGGCAAGCTGCTGAAGGTGGGCGCCGAGGCTCAGGCCATGCTGGGCCGTACCCCCGGCAACATCGTGGCCATCCGTCCCCTGCGCGAGGGCGTGATCTCCGACTACGACATGACCGAGCGTATGCTCCGCGAGTTCCTGCACAAGGTGGTGGGCGGCTTCCAGCTGTTCAAGCCCCGCGTCATCATCTGCGTGCCCTCCGGCATCACCGAGGTCGAGGAACGCGCGGTCATTCAGGCCGCCATGGAGGCCGGCGCGCGCCGCGTCTATCTGATCGAGGAGCCGTTCGCTGCCGCGCTTGGCGCGAAGCTGGCGATCTCCGGGCCGGAGGGCCATATGGTCGTCGATATCGGCGGCGGCACGACGGATATCGCCGTTCTGAGTCTGAACGGCATTGCGACATCCTCCTCCATCAAGGTCGCGGGCGACACGTTTGACGAGGCCGTTGCGGCCTATATGCGCAAGCACTACGGGATGCTCATCGGTCTGAACACGGCGGAGGAGGTCAAGATCACCATCGGCTGCGTATACCCGCGCCCGCAGGAGCTTTCCATGCTCGTCAAGGGCCGCGACGCAAAGACGGGTCTTCCGAACGAGGTGACGATCTCATCCACGGAAATGCTCGATGCGTTCAAGCGCCCGGCGCGGCAGATCGTCGACGAGGTGCTCGCCGTTTTGGAGCATTCCTCGCCGGAGCTGGTAGCCGATATCGCGCAGACCGGCATCGTCCTCACCGGCGGCGGCAGCCTGCTCTACGGCTTTGACAAGCTCATTTCCGAGCGCACGGAGATCGCCTGCTCCATCGCGGACGATGCGGACTCCTGCGTGGCCAACGGCTGCGGCCGGAGCCTGCAATGGATCAGCTCCATGCAGGAGGGCACGATCAATCTGGCCCGCCGCAAGCTGATGAAGGAGCAATAATTCAATTAGGGTGTATCTGAAAACTCCCAACGCACCCGGACAGCGGACCTTTTCACGCTGCGCTGCACCATTTTTCCTTGAAATACGTCAGTATTCCTGCGAAAAAATGTCTTGCTCAGCGCAAAAATTTCTCGCTGCCGGTCACATTGGGAGTTTTCAGATACACCCTAAGACATACAAAAAGCCCGGCACGCCGGGCTTTTTCCGATTGGAGAACAGATATGAAAAAGACGCTGGACGCCAATCAGCTGAAGCTGATCGCGATTTTTGCCATGACGGTCGACCATATCGCGTGGCTGCTCTTCCCCGGCTATGCCAAAGGGGCGCTGCCGGTCGTGATGCACATCATCGGCCGTCTGACCTGCCCCATCATGTGCTATTTTATCGCCGAGGGCTATTATCACACGCGGAATATCCATAAATACACCTTCCGGCTGTTCCTGTTCGCCGTCATTTCGCATTTCGCGTATAGCTTCGCGTCCAACGACTTTGTGGACGCCCGCTCGCTCATCCCGTTTTACTTTGGGGGCATCCTGAACCAGACGAGCGTCATGTGGCCGCTTGCGTGGGGGCTTGTCATGCTGCGCGTCGCGAACAGCGAGCGCTTTACGCAGCTGCAAAAGACGCTTCTGGTGGTTCTCATCTGTCTGGTCAGCTTCCCGAGCGACTGGAGCTGCATCGCAAGCCTGTGCGTGCTGGCTTTCGGCACGAACCGAGGCGATCTGAAGGCGCAGGGGCGATGGATGCTGTTTTTTGTGGCGCTCTACGCGGTCGTGTATTTCTTCGCGCTCGACAGGCTCTACGGCGTTTTGCAGCTGGCCGTTGCGCTGTCCCTGCCGCTGCTGGCCCGCTACAACGGCCAGCGCGGAAAAAACGCCCGCGTCAACAACTTCCTCAAATGGTTCTTCTATCTCTACTATCCCCTGCACCTGACAGTTCTCGGCGCGATCCGGTATTTTGGGTAACACAAAACAGAAACCGGCTGTACCCGCGCATGTGGTTGTAGGGGCCGATGCCCACATCGGCCCGGCAGAATGTATCGTTTTATGGAAGTGTGCGGAAAATTCCCCGCATTTTTGGGCGGATGGATCTGTCCGCCCGCAGGATGCACTGGTTTTTTATGGGGACTCTGGAGAATTCGCGGCTCCCCAACGGGCCGATGTGGGCATCGGCCCCTACGACCAAGTGGGAAAATGTATACGAATTCGCCGAATGGCCGTCGCTTTTTGCCGCCGCCTGCCGCTTGACCTCCTCTTGGGTAAGAAAAATGCGTGACCGTGACAGTCACGCATTTTTTGCTGTCTTAAAACCGAAAACGCTTATCTGGTCAGCGCGGCGGTGTCCTGCGCGATCATGAGCTCTTCGTTGGTCGGGATGACCCAGACGGTGACCTTGGAGTCGGACGTGGAGATCACGACTTCCTCGCCGCGAAGCTTGTTCTTCTCCGGGTCAAGCTTGACGCCGAGATATTCCAGACCGTCGCAGATGGATGCGCGCATGGAGCCGGAGTTTTCGCCGACGCCGGCGGTAAAGACGATGCAGTCCACGCCGCCCAGAGCTGCGGCATAGGCGCCGATGTACTTGCGGACCTCGTAGGCGAACTTGTCGAGCGCCAGCTGCGCGGCCTCGTTGCCCTTTTCGGCTGCGGCGTCCAGATCACGGAAGTCGGAGGAAACGCCGTCGGACAGGGCCAGCACGCCGGACTTCTTGTTGAGCATAGTCAGGCAGTCGTCGGCGGACATATTATACTTGTTCATGATGAACTGCGCAACGCAGGTGTCAATATCGCCCGCGCGCGTGCCCATCGGGACGCCGGCCAGAGGGGACAGGCCCATGGAGGTATCCTGGCACTTGCCGTCCTTGACAGCGGACAGGGACGAGCCGTTGCCCAGATGGCAGACGATGACGCGGTGCGCGTTCTCAACGCCGCCCATCAGCTCGATGCAGCGCTTGGACACGAAGCGGTGGGACGTGCCATGGAAGCCATAGCGGCGCAGATGGTCCTCGGTGTAATATTTGGTGGGGATGGCATAGCGGTAGGCCTTCGGGGGCATGGTCATATGGAACGCGGTGTCGAACACAGCGACCTGGGGCTTGCCAGGCATGGCCTTCTCGCAGGCCTCAATGCCCATGAGGTTGGCGGGATTATGCAGCGGGCCGAGGGGGATGCAGTCGCGGATGGCCTGCTTGCAGGCCTCGTCGATGATGCAGCTCTCAACAAACTTGTCGCCGCCGTGCAGGACGCGGTGGCCGACAGCATCGATCTCGTCAACGGACTTGATCACGCCGTCCTGCGGATCGACCAGAATAGCCATGACCGCCTCGATCGCTTCCTTATGGGTGGGCATGGGGATGTCCTTTTCCACCTTCTTGCCGCTTGCGGGAACCTTGTGCGTCAGACGGCCGTCCAGACCGATACGCTCGCACAGACCCTTGGCGGTGACGTCGCCGGTGTCCGGGTTCATGAGCTGGTACTTGAGGCTGGAACTGCCAGCATTGATAACCAGAATGTTCATACTTCCATTCACTCCTGTATTTCATTTTTCGATCATTCGTGTTACTATATTACATAGCTATTGTGTATCATACAACAAAACCCAAACAGAAACAAGGGCTTTAGAAGATTTTTTACCGGAGGGACTGCTATGCAGACAGCGGGCGTGATCTGTGAATATAATCCCTTTCATCTCGGCCATGCGCGGCAGCTGGGCCTGATCCGGCAGCAGCTGGGGCCGGAGGCGGCCATTGTCTGCCTGATGAGCGGAAATTATGTCCAGCGCGGGGAACCTGCGGTCTTTGACAAGTGCGTCCGGGCGCGGGCAGCGGTGGAGGCGGGGGCCAATCTTGTGCTGGAGCTGCCGGTCACATACGCGCTGCGCTCGGCGGAGGGCTTCGCCGCAGGCGGCGTTAGCATTCTGTCCCGTCTTGGCTGCGGCTTTCTCAGCTTCGGCTGCGAATCCGGTGACGGGGACGCGATTTTCCGCGCAGCGGAAGCCTCCCGCTCGTCAGAATTCGAGCAGACGCTGCACGCAAACATACAGACCGGCCTCAGCTACGCCGCCGCGCGGCAGCGGGCACTGGAAGCGCTTGGGCAGGATGGGCAGCTGCTGACAAGGCCGAATGACATTCTGGCCTTTGAATACTGCCGCGCGATTCTGACGCAGAACAGCTCCATGCGCCCGCTGGCCGTTCTGCGTCCCGGCGATTATCACGCAGACACGCCGGACGCGGAACATCCGTCCGCTACGGCGGTGCGGCGGCTGATCCTGTCCGGCAGCGGCTGGCGGCAATATGTCCCGGCCGCCTGCACGTATGAAAACGCGGTCCCCCACGCGCTTTTGTGGGGTGAAAAGGCCATGCTTGCGCGGTTGCGCGGCATGGAGCAGGCGGACTGGGCGCAGGCCGCGCACGGCTCCGAGGGCCTGTGGTCGAAGGTCTGGAAGGCCGTGCAGGCGCAGCCGGATTACGAGCGTATCCTCGAAGCGTCAAAATCGAAGCGCTACCCGCGCACGAGGCTGCAGCGGCTGCTGCTGTGCGCCTATCTGGGCATCGACGCGCAGACGCTCCTGCGCGAAGCGCCGTATGTGCGCGTGTTGGCTTTCGACAAGACCGGGCAGGCTGTTCTGCGGCAGGCAAAAAAGACGGGCGGCCTCCCGCTTGTAAACGCAGGCCAGACCCCGCCGGACACAGCGTATGGCGCGCTGGAGCGCCGCTGCGCGGCGCTCTACGGTCTGTTTGCCGCGCAGCCGGAGCTTTGCCCCGAACAAATCGCGCGCGTTTACCGGAAATGAAAAAACCGCCCGTCCGGGCGGTTTTTCTCGTTATATTTCCTGCCGGCCTTCCAGTGCGCGCAGAAGCGTGACCTCGTCGGCATATTCCAGCTGGCTCCCGACCGGGATGCCGTAGGCCAGACGCGTGACCTTTACGCCCATCGGGCGAAGCAGACGCGACAGGTACATGGCCGTGGCCTCGCCCTCGGTATCCGGGTTCGTGGCCATGATGACCTCACGCACAGACCCGTCTTCGACGCGGTTCAGCAGCTCGCGGATGCGCAGATCGTCCGGCCCGACGTGGCTCAGGGGCGAAATGACGCCGTGCAGCACATGGTACACGCCATGGTATTCCCGCGCCCGCTCCATGGCGATCACATCCTTCGGCTCTGCCACAACGCAGATGAGACTGTGGTCGCGCTCGGGGTCGGCGCAGATCGCGCACAGCTCCTGATCGGTCAGGTTCTGGCAGACCGGGCAGAGGCGAACGCTGTCCTTCGCGTCCAGAATGGCCTGCGCAAAGCTCTGCGCCTCATCCTTCGGCAGCGACAGGACATAAAACGCCAGCCGCTGCGCCGACTTCATGCCGATGCCGGGCAGACGCGCAAATTGTTCGGTCAGCCGCTCAAGCGCGGCGGGAAACGCGCGCATCAGAACAGGCCGCCCAGATTCAGGCCGCCCGTCAGCTTGGCCATATTCGCGGACTGGTCGGCCTCGGCCTTGCGCATGGCCTCGTTGACCGCCGCAACGATCATATCCTGCAGCATTTCCACATCCTCCGGATCGACCGCTTCAGGGTCGATGGTGATGGACTTGAGCTCTCGGTTGCCGCCGCATACGGCTGTGATCACACCGCCGCCCGCCGTCGCCTCGTATTCCTTTGCCTGCAGCTCCTCCTGCATCTTCATGAGGTTTTCCTGCATCTTCTGGGCCTGCTTCATCATCTGCATCTGATTCATGCCGCCCATCGGCATACCGCCGCGATATCCGCCTTTTGCCATGTTTGTTCTCCTTCTATCGTAAATAAATTATTTGATCGTAAAAATGTCGCTGTGCTGCTGTCCGAACTGAACAAGCGCGTCCATCGGGTCGTCTCCCAGCCGTGAAAGCCGGTTTTTGAGTGCAAAGCGCACCGAAACCGGTTTTCCCAATATTGCCGACGCCTTTTCCCGGACAAGCGCCTCCGTATCAGGCGTTTTTTTAACCTGATTCAGCACAAAATCTGAATCCACCGCCATGATAAGCACTTCTCCCTGCAAAACAGGGTGGATTGGGCCGTTCACGGCAAAGAAGCCGCTGATCTTAGCCGGAAGCGCCGCACGCAGCTTTTCAGACAGCGCGGGCCAGAAGCCGACAGGCGTTTCGGCCTGCGGCGCGGCAGACGACTGCTCCTGCGTCTGCGCCGGAGGCGCGCTCCCGCGTTCCGGATCATCCGCATCGTCCGGGAAGGGCGGGCGGTCGTCATCAAATGCATCCCCACCGCTGGCTTTGGGCACGCTTTTCACCAGCACGCCGGAGGCCAGCTGCTCCTCCACGCGCGAGATGCGTGCGTCCAGCGCCTGCGCGTCCAGCCGCAAGGACGGCTCGCACAGCTGCATCAGAAGCAGCTCCGCCGCTACGCGCACGTCGGTGTTCTTGCCGAACGAGACGCGGGTTTTCTGCGTTTCCGTCAGTACGCGCATCAGTTCGCCCGGAGAGAAGACCGATTGCAGCGCCAGCGCCTGCTGCTCTGTCGCAATGCCGGAGAGCATGGAAAGCCCGCTCTTCGGGGCCGTGCGCAGCACGAGCAGATCGCGGCAGAGCGCGCACATCTCGCCCAGCAGCGCACTCACATCCTTGCCCGCGGAATAAAGCGCGGAAAAGATCGTCAGCGCCTTTGCCGTATCCTGCTCTGCGATGGCCTGCATCAGCTCCGCCGTGCGTTTTTCGCCCGCAAGGCCGAGCGACGCATAGACGCTTTCCAGCGTCACGGGGCCGTTTGCCGCCGACGCGCACTGGTCAAGCAGGCTCACGCCGTCGCGCATACCGCCGTCAGCCAGCCGGGCCAGAAGATTGATCGCCTCCGGCTCAATTTCGATATGCTCCTGATAGGCGATGAAATTCAGCCGGGAGGCAATTTCATCGGGCCGCAGACGCTTGAACGCAAACCGCTGGCAGCGGGACAAAATCGTCGCGGGAACCTTCTGCAGCTCGGTCGTCGCCAGAATGAATAACAGATGCGCGGGCGGCTCCTCGATGATTTTCAGCAGCGCGTTGAATGCCGCCGTCGAGAGCATATGCACCTCGTCGATGATATACACGCGCATTTTGACCGTGCCGGGCGTATAAATTGCGTCGTCACGCAGAACGCGGACGGAATCGACGCCGTTGTTCGAGGCCGCGTCGATCTCCAGCACGTCCATGCAGCTGCCCTCGTCGATGGCGCGGCACGACGGGCACAGCCCGCAGGGGTCGCCATGATTCGGGTTTTCACAGTTGACGGCCTTGGCCAGAATCTTGGCGCAGGACGTCTTGCCGGTGCCGCGCGTACCGGTAAACAGATACGCATGGCTGAGCTTGCCCGTTTCGAGCTGTGCGCGCAGTGTGTCGGTCACGCTCTTCTGACCGACTACATCCGAAAATGTCTGCGGCCGGTATTTGCGGTATAACGCCTGATACATATCCGTTCACCTCCGGAGCTTCTATTATACACAAAAACTGCGCAGAAGGAAAGCCTCTGCGCAGTTTTTTATGATTCCGGCAGATCGATCTTCCGTGCAGATATGACGCTGCCCTACAGATGGGTACACTTCAGCCCAAAGCGGCGAAAGAGTTCCGTGTTCAGGTTCGGTGCGGCGGCGGTGTCGAATTCTGGCTGATAGGAAAGGCCGACCATCTCGTATTTCGCACCCGCCGTCACGTGGTACGGCAGCAGCTCGACCTGCTCCAGATTTTCAGCATCCAGCAGGCGCAGCGCGGTCTGCTCAAAATTCTCATCCGAATCGTTGACGCCGGGAATGACCGGAATGCGGATGCGGAACGGCCTGCCGCTTTTCTTGAGCCGTTCAAGGTTTTCCAGAATCGGCTCATTGGACACGCCTGTATAGTGCCGGTGCTGCTCCGGGTCCATCAGCTTCAGATCCATCATGACATACTCGACCCGCGCCAGCACGGCTTCAAATACGCTCCCGCTGCAATAGCCGCTCGTTTCGATCGCACGGTGCATCCCCGCGACGCGGTCCAGCGTTTCCAGCAGGAACTCCGGCTGCCCCGTCGGTTCACCGCCGGAAAAGGTCACGCCGCCGGACATTGCGGCAAGATAGTCCTTATCACGCAGAAGCTTCCAGGCCAGCTCCTGCGCCGTATAGCGTTTTCCGCATAGCTTCCGCAGCCCCTGCGGGCAGGCGCGGATGCACCGGCCGCAGGCCGTGCAGGTTTTCCCTCCATTCGGGCAAGCCCTGATACAGGCACCGCAGTGCAGGCAGTTGTTTGACGACACCATCAGTTGCGGCTGATAGGAAAGCCCCTCCGGGTTGTGGCACCACATACAGCGCAGCGGGCAGCCCTTCAAAAACACCGTCGTGCGGATGCCGGGGCCGTCGTAGACAGCCAGCTGCTTGATGTCGAATACGGTTCCGACTGCCGACGCGTTATCCACGGGCATGGCGGACCTCAAAGTCGCGCAGCTCCTTGTAAAGCGCGAACTGCTTCTCATAATACGCGTGCCGCTGCGCGTCGGGCTTTGCCGTTTGGCCGTAGCGGACGAAGCGGGCGGCAAGGGCTGTCCGGTCCTTTTCGCCGGTCGCGGCGGCAAGACCGAGGATCGCGCTGCCGAGCGCACCGGCCTCGTCGGCCAGCGTGGGCCGAATTTCAGCGCCCAGAATATCCGCCTTGATCTGCCGCCAGACGGGCGACTTCGCGCCGCCCCCTGCAGCGAAGAGCGTCGTCGGGCGAATGTCGTATTTGGCAAGCTTTTCGAGGTTATAACGCATCTCGAAGGTCAAGCCTTCGAGAATGGAGCGGTAGAGATCAGCGGGCGAGGTGTGCATTGTGAGGCCGTAGATCGTGCCGCGCGCACCGGTCAGCACGTCCGGCGTGCCGCCCATACCCTGCAAAAACGGCAGAACGATCAGCCCCGTCGGCTCCGGCGGGCAGGTCTCGTTCAGAAGGTCGTAGACCGAGCACCCGCGCTCCTTCGCGGCCTGCTTGAGATAAAACGCCAGCGAATCGCGGTACCAGCGCACAACTGCGCCGCCGGAGATATTATAGGCGTAGGTCACATAGCCCCGTCCGTCGAGATACGGGACGCAGGCGTAATTTTCGCGTTCAAAGTCCAGCGTTTCGGGGATGGATGCGAACAGCGGGCAGATGCATTCGACCGTGCCGGTCGTATCGACGGCTTCGCCGGGGTTCGCCACGCCGCAGCCAAGGGCGTTGACGATCTGGTCATGCGAGCCGATGACGACCTTGACGCTCTGCGGCAGGCCGAGCGCGGAGGCTGCCTCCTGCGTAAGCGTTCCGGCGCACGCGCCGGTCGGCAGGACGGCGGGGAGCGTTTCCGGGTCGATGCCGCAGGCGCTCGTCAGCTCGTCCGACCAGCAGAGCTTCCGCACGTCAAAGAGAATGCTGCGGCAGGCAAGGGAATAATCCGCCACCGTCTCACCAGACAGGCAGAAGCAGATATAGCTTGCAATGAACAGGAACTTCCACACCGGGCGCGGAGCCGTGCGGAGCGTATAGAGCATTTTCGCCAGCGAATACGACGCGTCCGGCAGGACGCAGGTGATGCGCATGAATTTTTCCACGCCGACCGACTCGATCAGACGGGAAAATTCTCCGCTTTCGGTGTTGGCAAAATAGAGAATGATGTCGCTCAGCGGCTGGCCGCCGCGGTCGACGGGGACGAAGGACTCGCCGAAGGAGGAGACGGTGATGGCCGCAACCTGCTTTGCGTCGTCCAGCTTTTTGACGCAGTCGGAGATCACGAAAAACACGCTCTCGCGCAGTGCCAGCGCGTTCAGGTTCACCTCGCCGGGCTTCGTGGGGTATTCGCGGTAGGACATGGCGATCTGCTCGCCGGTTTCGCGGAACGCAACGCATTTGCAGCCGGTTCCGCCGATGTCAATGCCAAGGCTGATCATAAATGTGCCTCACTTTCTCACGCAGAAGCGGTAAACGGTCGTTTCGTGCAGCGGCTCCCCCTGCCGGAGCACCGGGGACGGGAACGCGGGCTGATTGATCGCGTCGGGATAGTGCTGCGTTTCGAGGCAGAAGCCGCTGTAGGACGCATAGCGCGCGCCGTTTTTGCCCGCACGGTCAGAAATGAAGTTGCCGGTGTAGAGCTGCACGCCCTCGAGCGTCGTCTCGACCTCCATCACGATGCCGGTCTGATCGCCCTCGGCCTGTCCGATTTTACGAAGGCCCTGGCCATCGAGGCAGAGGTTCGTATCGTAGCCGCGGAAGGGGGCGAGCGCCGCGTCATGAATGTCTTGGCCAATGGGCTTCGCGGTGCGGAAGTCCATGCAGGTGCCGTCCACGGGGGCGATCTCGCCGGTCGGCAGCGTTGCGGCGTTGGCTGGCGTATAGGCCGAGACGTTCAGCTGGAGCAGATGGCCCAACACGTCGCCGCTGCCCTGTCCGTTGAGATTGAAATAGGCATGGTTGGTGAAGTTCGCGACGGTATCCGCGCTGCTGACGGCGCGGTAGTCGATGCGCAGCGCGTTGTCGTCCGTCAGGGTAAACGTAATGGACACGTCAAGCCTGCCGGGGTAGCCCTCCTCGCCGTCAGCCAGAACCGTCGTGAATTCGACGCTGTTTTCGCGGCAGTTGTAATTCCAGAGCTTCTTGTCGAAGCCGCACAGACCGCCGTGGAGCTGGTTCTTGCCCTCGTTGGCCGTGAGGTGGAAGCGCTGGCCGTTCAGCGTGAAAGCCGCGCCCGCGATGCGGTTGCCGTTTCGGCCGATGCACGCGCCGAGATAGCCGTCATTTTCTTCATATTCCTTTACCGTCTCATAGCCGAGCAGCACGTCGGTCAGAACGCCGTTCCGGTCGGGAACGACAATGGACTGGATCGTCGCGCCGTAGGACAGGAGCGTCACGCGCATATGATTGCTGTTTTCCAGCGTAATGGCGACAGGCGCGCCCTTCGAGCACAGGGGGAGCTTTTGAATGGTCAGCATAAAAAACGTCCTTTCGTAAAAAGTGCGGTGAGACTGTCAAAAAATACAGATAGCAGTTAGATGATAGAGTAGCAGGGGAAGAGTGAAGGGGGCAAAGAGCCCCCTTCGCGTTCAATCAACTAAGTTTTCGAACTTTGAAAAAGTTCGAAAACTTGCCTCAGCGTGGCGAAAAGACCTTTTCGACACGCTGAGGCGCGCTGCAGCAGCAACGCGCCTCATGAAGATCTGCTGCAATTGCGTTCATTCTATCAGAACGCAGTGGCTTTGAAAAGCCGCAGCGCAATTATTTCTTTGCAACGTACTTCTGCACGTCGATGGCGACGGCGATGATGATGATCGCGCCGCGGATGATGTACTGGAGGTATGCGTTGACGCCGAGGAAATACAGGCCGTAGTTGATCGCCTGCAGGATGATCGAGCCGATCACGACGCCGGGGACGGTGCCGATGCCGCCGTTGAAGGAAACGCCGCCGATGACGCAGCCCGCGATGGCGTCAAGCTCGTAGTTGATGCCGGTTGCAGTACCGACGGACTGGATACGGGCGCCCTCGAGGAAGGAAGCGATGCCGTACATCAGACCGGCGTACAGGAACACGCCCATGATGGTCTTCGTGACGGAGACGCCGGAGACCTCAGCCGCCTCGGCGTTGCCGCCGACGGCGAACATATTCTTGCCGAAGCGGGTTTTGTTCCAGACGAGCCACGTCAGAACGCCCAGCAGCAGGAAGATGATGACCAGATACGGCAGCTTAAAGCCGAAGATATCGACGGAGCCGGTCGCGAGCGCCAGATAGCGCTGGTCAAGGGAGGACAGCGCCTGCGTGGAGCCGGAGGGCTGGTTCTCGATGTAGATGCAGCACAGGCCGTAAGAGATCAGCTGCGTGCCGAGGGTGACGATGAAGGGGTGCATATGGAGCTTTGCCATGCCGAAGCCGTTGAACGCGGAGATGACGACCGCGATGGCCACGCAGGCGAGGAACGGCACGATCAGAGGCAGCGGCTCGGTGATGCTGGGATAGTATCTCGAAGCGAACGTGACCGACTGCAGCAAGGAGGCTGCGACAGCCGCGCAGAGGCCGAGCACACGACCGACGGACAGGTCGGTGCCGGCGAGAATGATGATGCCTGCGACGCCGTAGGCCAGAATACCCTTCGTGGAGGCCTGCTTCAGAATGGAGATCAGGTTGCCGACGGAAAGGAAGTTGGGCTTGATCGCAACGATCACAACAAGGAGCAGAAGAAGGATGATGTACAGCGCGTATTTCAGCAGCGTATCCTTCAGCTTCTGCGGGTTCATTTTCTTAGAATTCGTCATTTTCTCAACCTCTTTATACATATTGCGCAGCCAGACGCATAATGGTTTCCTGCTCGTTTTCAATGCCGCCGAAGTCCTTGCCGCGTTCGAGGATACCGGCCATATGGCCGTTGCTCATGACAAGGATGCGGTCGCAGATCCCGATCAGCTCCGGCATTTCGGAAGAGACCATCATAACAGCCTTGCCCTCTCTGGCAAGCTGCAGGATCAATTCGTAAATTTCGTACTTGGCGCCGACGTCGATGCCGCGCGTCGGCTCGTCGAGGAGCAGAACATCGGGCTTCGTCAGCAGCCAACGGCCAAGAATGACCTTCTGCTGGTTGCCGCCGGAGAGGTTTTTGATGAGCGTCTTCTGCGACGGCGTTTTGATGTGCATGGAGGAAATGGACCAGTCCGTATCGGCGGTCATTTTTTTATCGGAAAGCAGCGGGCCCTTTTTATAGGAACCGAGGTTTGAAATTACGGTGTTGAACAGAATGCTGGCATAGGGGAAGATGCCGGTCGCGCGGCGCTCCTCCGTCAGCATGGCGAAGCCGTTTTTGATGGACTGACGCGGCGTTTTGTTGGAAATGGGCTTGCCGTTCAGCTTGATCTCGCCGCTCTCGCGCGCCATGATGCCGAAGATCGTGCTCAGAAGCTCCGTTCTGCGCGAGCCGACCAGACCGGCCACGCCGAGCACCTCGCCTGCGCGAAGCTCGAACGAGACGTCCTGACAGGTGGGCATATACTTGCCGGTCAGGTGCGAGACCTCCATCAGCACGTCGCCGGGGACATTGTCCTTGGCGGGGAAGCGGTTGGTCATTTCGCGGTTGACCATGCGCTTGATGATATCGTCGGTCGAGAGGTTCTCCGTTTTGTCGGTGGAGATCCACTGGCCGTCACGCATGATGGTGACCTCGTCGGAGATGCGCTTGATCTCGTCCATCTTGTGGGAGATATAAATGATGCCGACGCCCTGATCGCACAGGCGGCGCATGATGCGGAACAGGTGCTCGACCTCCTCGCTGGTCAGCGAAGACGTCGGCTCGTCGAGCACGAGGATCTTTGCGTTATAGGAGACTGCCTTCGCGATCTCAAGCATCTGGCGCTGGGAAACGGCCATGGTGCCGATGATCGTCTTCGGGTCGACCTTAATTTCCAGATCGTCCAGAACAGCCTTGGTGTCGTTGTACATTTTCTTGTGGTCAACCAGTCCGGCCTTCAGTGGGAACCGGCCCAGCCACATATTTTCCATGACGCTGCGGTAGAGCACCTGATTGAGTTCCTGATGCACCATGGCTACGCCGTGATCGAGGGCGTTGCGCGGGCTGGTGAAATTGATCTCCTTGCCGTTCATCCGGATGGAGCCCGCGTCCTTTTTATAGATACCGAACAGGCACTTCATGAGCGTCGATTTACCGGCGCCGTTCTCGCCCATGAGGGCGTGGATGGAGCCGGGACGCAGCTGGAGCTTGGCATGGTCCAGCGCCTTGACGCCCGGGAACTGCTTTTCGATATCAAGCATTTCGAGCAGGTAGTTTTCTTCCAAGTGTATCACCAATTCCTTTTTGCATAATCAGGTGGCCCCGGAGGGCCACCTGATTCGATTACGATTCTCTTACTAAGATCAGCAGAATGGTCTGAACAGATTATTCCGCAGTGATCTTTGCGTACGGGATACGGATGGAGAAGCCGTCGTCAGCCATGGTGTAGTCGGTGCCGTCGAGCCAATCCTTGCCCAGAGCGCCGTTGATGGCCATGAGGATGTTAGCCTTGCCCATTGCGTCGCCGTCCTGCTTGACAGTACCGTAGAGCTTGCCGGCGTTGATGTACTCAACAGCCGTATCAGTGCAGTCAACGCCGATGACGATGATCTCGTCGCCGCCGTCGCCGAGGTTGTAGCCGACCTCGTTCAGAGCAGCGATGACGCCGATGGCCATGTCGTCGTTGTTGCAGAAGACGACCTCAATGTTCTCAACGCCGAGGGAAGCGATCTGCGCGGTCATCATTTCCTGTGCCTTGGCGGTATCCCAGTTAGCGACCTGGTTCTCGGTCATCATCTCGCAGGGAACGCCCTTCTCGATCGCGGTGGACAGGGAATACTCGGTACGGGCAATGGCTTCGGGGTTGTTGATCTCGCCTTCAAACTCAAGCGTCATAACCTTGCCGTCGCCGTTCTTGTCGACGCGCTCGGGGTTGGCGGCATACAGGTCAGCGAGGATCTCGCCCTGCATGATGCCGGCCTCTTCGGGCTTGGTGCCGACGAAGATGGAGTTGGAGCCAGTCACGATCGAGGAGTCAACGGGCTCCTTGTTGTAGAAGGAGATGGGGACATTGTACTGCTTGGCAAGGTCAACCAGATACTGGCCGGCGGAGGTGTCGCAGAGGTTGATGATGATGTGATCCTTGCCTGCGGCGAACATAACGTCGGCCTGGTTGTTCTGGGTAGCCTGGTCGTCGTTGCCGTCCTGCATTTCGAGGTTGATGGTCAGGCCCTTCTCAGCGCCGATCTCCTTGGCGTACTTGTCCATGGCAACACGGACAGAGGAGCCGTAGGTGTCGGAATACTTCCAGACGAGAACGCCGATGTTCAGCTCGGTCTTGCCGTCGGCAGCAGCCTCGGTAGCGGTTTCCTGGACTGCGTCGGTCTTGTTGTCAGTCTCAGCGGGAGCCGGGGTGTCGGTGGTCTTGGCGGCGCAGGCGGCCATGGCCAGAACCATCATCACTGCAAGCAGCAAAGCGATGATCTTTTTCATTGTGAAATTCCTCCTAAAGTAATGTTGAAACGGAGTTTCCCGTTTGTGATTTCATTTTAGCATGTGAAAAAAGAAAGGACTAGTAAAAAACGTTTCCAAAGTAGAGAAAAATATCTTTAAAAGCATAAAAAAGGAGGGTCTAAATTTGTGCATATTGCCATATATCATTCCTTTTTTCATGCTGATACAATATATATTGTAAAGAAAATAGGGAAATAGCAACTTGTCTTTTTTTACGAATTTACTACTTTTCGGGAGAGGCTGACAATATGCTTGACTTGAAAAATGCGGGACTGACTGAGCTACTCAACGACTTTTGCACATTGACGGACATGAAGCTCTGCATTTTTGATACAGACTATCAGGAATGTGCATCGACCCCCATAAAGTTGTACCCTTTTTGTGCGCGTATGCGAAAAATAGAAGAGTTTGACAGCCGATGCAGGAGCTGTGACGAAGCGCATATGCAGATATGCAGGCGAAGCAGAAAACCCTTGCAATATCAGTGTCACGCCGGACTGACGGAATATCTTGCTCCGCTTTATTATGAGGGCGTCATTGTTGCATTTGTGTGTATCGGCCAGGCAACATATGGCATGGATGCAGAATTTGATAAAATCGCACAGTATGCCGCGCAATTTGGCATTTGCAAAGAAGAATGCCATGAGCTCTATGATATGCAGATCCATTATGCACCAAGAACGATTCAGGCAGCCTGCAGGATTCTCGACGCCTGCATCAGCCACATTTACCACCAGCGGATGCTCGAAGTTCGCAGTCTCGACACGGCGCAGCAGATCGAAAAATACATCAACGACAACATCGCCTGGGATCTGTCCATCGAGCACCTGTGCGCGCATTTTTCCGTCTCGCGCGCCGAGCTCTATCAGCTCTTCCACACGAGCTTCAATTCCTCCGTCGCCGACTATATCCGCAGCAAGCGTATCTCCATGGCCGAGCAGATGATCCGCTCCACGGCAATGCAGATCTCCGAGATCGCGTCCAACGTCGGCTTTTACGACTACAACTATTTCTCCAAGGTTTTCCACCGGAAATTCGGCTGTTCCCCGCGCGAATACCGAAAAAAACTGGAGAGCGGCAGCGAAGCGGCGGACAAAAAATAATTTTTTCGGATTTTGTACAAAAATCACTATTGCCTGTACGTTTTTTCTGTTATTCTAGGATAGAAGGAACAACGTACAGGCTTTCTGTCTGTATGTACGTCTGGACTGAAAGGAGCATCCAAATGAACGAACGCGCATATTACGGACACGAATCGCAGCTGTTCGGCGTGGAGGAATACCGGCTGACCGGCGGCAAGGGCGACGGAATGCGCCTTTTGCAGGTACGAAACGGCAAAGGGCTGGACTTCACCGTCTCCGCCGACCGCTGCGCAGATATTTCCCGCCTGCATTTCCGCGGCGAAAACTGCGGCTTCTTCTCGGCAAACGGCTACGTCGCCCCTGCTTACTATGATGATAAGGAAGCGGGCTGGCTCAAGAATTTCACGGCGGGCTTTCTGACCACCTGCGGTCTGCTGGCCGTCGGCTCACCCTGCACGGATGAGGGCGTGCGCCTGCCGCTGCACGGTGCAGTCGACAACATTCCCGCCGAGCGTCTGCTCTGGGACATGGACGATGAAAGGATCTGGGTCAAGGCCGTCATGCGCCACGCGCAGATCTTCGCCGAAAAGCTCATTCTGACGCGCACGATCACGTGCTCGAAGAAAACGAACGAGATCACCATCACCGACGAAATTGAGAACATCGGCGGCGAGGCCTCCCCGGTCATGATCCTGTACCACATGAACATGGGCTACCCCATGCTGTCTGAGGCGGCAGAGCTCTATATCCCCGCCGCCGGGGTCACGCCCCGCAACGCGCACGCCGCGGAGGATCTGGATACGTGGAATAAAGTCCTCACCCCGACGCCCGGCTTTGAGGAGCAGTGCTATTATCACGCTTTCAATGGCAAACCCGGCCTTGCCGCCATCTTCAATCATGACCGCGGCTACGGCCTTGCCATTTCGTTCGACTCGTCCAGCCTCAACTGCTTTACGCAGTGGAAGATGATGGGCGTCAAGGACTACGTCATGGGCCTTGAACCCGGCAACTGCTACCCCGACGGCCGCGACGTGATGCGCGAAAAGGGCCTTTTGCAGATGCTTGCCCCCAGCGAGAAGAAGACCTATGGCGTGCGGCTGACAATGCTCGAAAACGAGGCGCGGTTCGAAGCGCTCAAGCAGAAATAAACATTTAAGGAGAGAGATCCATATGAAAGCACAGCAAGCTGTCCGGCTGGCATGGCAGCACCATACCATCGTCCCGGCGTTCAACATCCCCTATCTGCCGATGGCAAAGCCCGTCGCGCAGGCCATCATCGACGAAAAGACCGTCGCCATGCTGCAGGTCGCGCGGCTGGAATGGGAAAAGTTCGAGTCGCAGAGCCTCGAAGCCGTTGCGGAAGAATACTTTAAGTATTATGACCCGAAATACACCCTGCTGCACCTCGACCATGTACCCGTCATCGACGAGGATCAGAAACGCGTGGACTATATGCCCATTCTCGAGCGTGCCGTCAAGGCAGGTTATCAGTCCGTCATGGTCGACGGCAGCCGCCTGAGCCTTGCGGAGAACATCGCTGTGACGAAGCAGGTCGCGGACTTCGCCCACGCAAATGACATCGCCTGCGAGGCCGAGCTCGGCTCCGTCATGGGCCACGAGGGCGCAGGCGCGAACATGGATTATGAAGAGATTTTCCGCACGAAGAAGGGCTTTACCGACCTCGGAGAGGCGAAGCAGTTTGCGGAAGAGACGAAGTGCGACTGGCTGAGCGTGGCTGTCGGCTCCATCCACGGTGCGATCGCCGAGGGCGTGCGCAACCAGAAGAAGCCCGAGGCCCGTCTGGACATCGAGCACATCGCCGACCTCAGCAAGGTCACGAATATCCCGCTCGTGCTGCACGGCGGCTCCGGCATCAACAACCAGTGCATTCTGGACGGCATCGCCAACGGCATTGCGAAGATCAATGTCGGCACCGAGATCCGCCAGACCTACGAGCGCACGCTGGGCGAGACAAACGACGTGGAAAAGGCCCGCGCCGCCGTCTATACCCGCACCTGCGAGATCATCCGCTCCTTCCGCATCGAAGGCAATCAGGAAAAGCTGTTCGGATAACGAAAAAACAGGAGGAATCAACCATGAAACAAAAAATGACCTTTGCCCTCTGCTTCTGCAACCGCGGCTTCATGCCCGGCGAACTGATCTACGGCGCACGCGACGATATGGTCAAGGCCGTCACCGACGCAGGCTATGACTACATCATGATGGACAAGGAGCTGACCCGCTACGGCGGCGTTGAGACGCGCGACGAGGGCCTGCTCTACGCCAAGTGGCTCAAGGAGCACGAGGGCCAGTATGACGGCGTGATCTTCTCTATGCCCATTTTTGCCGACGAAAACGGTGCCATCACCGCGCTGCAGGACGCGGGCGTGCCCATTCTCATGCAGGCGTACCCCGATGAGATCGGCAAGATGGACTTTGCCCACCGCCGCGACGCCTACTGCGGCAAGTTCTCCGTCACGGACGTGTTCTGTCAGTACAATGTCCCGTTCACGGTGCTCAAGCCCCATGTCGTGCATCCGCTGAGCGCCAAGTTCCAGGAGAACCTGCGTGACTTCGCCGCCATCTGCCGCGTGGTCAACGGCATGAAGCGCTTCAACCTCGGCTGCATCGGCGCGCGCACCACCGCGTTCAAGACCGTCCGCTTCGACGAGGTTGCCATGCAGAAAAACGGCATTAACGTCGAGTCCTTCGATCTGTCTGAGGTCTTTGAAAAGGTTCGCGCCAAGGCGGACGACGACGCGGTCGTGCTGGCCAAGCTGGAGCGGCTGAAGAACTACACCGACTTCTCGCTTGTCCCGGCCTCCAACGCTCTGACGCTGGCAAAGGTCTCCGTCGTGCTCGACGAGTACATTGAAGAATACCATCTGGACGCGCTGGCGCTGCGCTGCTGGAACGAGATGGAGACGTATCTGCGCATCTGCCCGTGCGTGCTGCTCTCCGAGCTGAACGACCGCGGCATCGTCGCGTCCTGCGAGATTGATATGTGCTCCGCCATCTCCATGCGCGCCATGAGCCTTGCTTCCGAAGGCCCGGCCGCTGTGCTTGACTGGAACAACAACTATGGCGACGACGAGGACAAGATCATCCTCTTCCACTGCGGCCCGGTCGCCCAGAGCCTGATGGCCGGCAAGGGCACCGTCACCGAGCACAAGATGTTCGCCAAGAACGATCCGGGTTCCGGCTGGGGCTGCAACGAGGGCCGCATCAAGCCCATGCCCATCACCATCTCCAACTGCCAGACCAAGGACGGCAAGATCGTCATCTACGCGTCCGAGGCCAAGTTCACCGACGATCCCATCGAGGACGGCTACTTCGGCTGCGGCGGCGTGGCGGAGATCCCGCACCTGCAGGATAAGTGCATCACGCTCGCCAAGGGCGGCTTCAAGCACCACACCGCCATCTGCGAGGGCCATTATAAGGACATTCTGAAGGAAGCGTTCACGACCTACCTCGGCTACGAGTGGGTCGATATCGACCGCTAATTGCAAAAGGGGGCTGCAGCGAAATGACACTCGCTGCAGCCCCCTTTTTTGTTGTTTTTATTCTTCCGGCAGCTCCTTCCGGACGCGGGCAGCCTGACGGCGTCTGGCGTTCAGACAGCCGTAGAAGCCGGGCACGAGGAAGCAGTCGGCCAGCAGCCACGCAAGCGGGCTTGCCAGACAGGCCGCGTCAAAGCCGAACGCAGGCACGGCCCAAAGGCTCACCGCCGTGCGCGCAAGCATCTCCAGAAGGCCTGAGATCAGAGACAGGCGGCTGTAGCCCATGCCCTGAATGGACAGGCGCAGCACGTTGACGCCCAGCAGCAGCGGCGTTGCGTAGGCATAGGCGACGTTCAGCTGCTGCGTGTAGGACATGACGCTTGCCGCCTCGTCCGCGTTCATGAACAGAAGCGACAGATACCGTGTGCCGAACTGCGCGATCAGGATGTACAGGACGCAGTACAGGATGCCGATGAACAGGCAGGCATACGTCCCCTGCCTGATGCGGTCATACTTGCCCGCGCCGAGATTCTGGCCCGTGAAGTTCGTGGCCGCCATGGCCAACGCGTCAAACGGGCAGGCCAGCAGCATATAAATCTTTCCCGCCACCGCGACGCCCGACACGCACACTGCGCCGAGGGAATTGACGGCGCTCTGCAGCATGACGGAGCCGATGGCCGTGATGGAGAACTGCAGTCCGACCGGCACGCCCATGCCGAGCAGGCGCATGACCTCCGGCCGCCGGAGCTTCCAGTCGTCCTTTTCCATGCGCAGGATCGGGAAGTGCTTTTTGAGATACCCGACGCACAGCAGCCCCGAGCCGAGCTGCGAGACGACCGTTGCGATCGCCGCGCCTGCCACGCCCAAGCCGAGCACGCACACCGTCAGCAGATCGAGGACAATATTGATGGCCGAGGCCGCAGCCAGGAACCACACCGGCGATTTGCTGTCGCCCAGCGCACGCAGGACGCACGCACCCATATTATAAAGGATCGTCGTGGGGATGCCGACGAAAATAATGAAGATATAGTTGAACGCGTAGTCCATCTGCTCCTCCGGCGTTCCCATGAGGCGCAGCAGCCCGCGCGTACCCGGAAGCGTCACGGCCAGCAGCACCGCCGACATAATAAGTCCCAGCCAGACACAGCCCGCCACATAGCGGCGCAGCTGCCGGTACTCGCCCGCGCCGAACGCCTGCGCCAGCGGGATGGCCATACCGGTACACAGACCGCCGCAAAAGCCGAGCACAAGGAAGTTGACCGACCCTGTCGCCCCGACGCCGCCCAGCGCCATTACGCCCAGCGCGTGGCCGACGATCGCCGTATCGACCAGAGAATATACCTGCTGCAAAAGAAGCCCGAACAGCACCGGAACGGCAAACTGCCAGATCCGCGAAATCGGCTTTCCAACTGTCAGATCCTGTGTCATAGCTGCGCACCTCCTGTTTGTTGCGGATACCCGTTATATCATATTTTTTCAAATTGTCAATTCAATTTTGTGCGCATCCGACTAATTTATGTTATCATTTTTGTGCATAACGGTCATAAGCTGTGCTGTCGGGCAGCCGTGCGTTCCCGGCAAAGTTTTTTCATGCTTTCTTTACAATTCGTTCTCATATTTTTCAGCGTTATTTCAGATTCGTGCAGTATGCTGAAGGCACAAAAACAAAAGACCCACACGCACCGCAAGGATGCGCGGAAAGGAGATTTTCAATATGTCTGAAGTATTCAACAACAACGAATTTACATCGGAACCCAGCCAGCAGTCCTCCAATTCCTACCCGTACAGCTTCGAGCAGCCGTTCGACGCGCAGCAGCAGCCGTTTGCCGCACAGCCGCAGCCGTCCGCTCCGGTGCCCGAGCGGAAGAAAAAGAGCGGCAAGGCCGGGAAGATCGTCGCGCTGCTTCTGGCCTGCGCACTTGTGGGCGGCGGCTCCGGCTTCGGCGCGGCAGCGCTGATGCAGAAAAACGCGGCAGCCCAGCCGCAGAGCACGACGCAGACCTCCTCCGATGCGTCCGTCATGCTCGAGGCCAAGCGGCAGGCCGCAGCCCTGCAGGTCGCATCCGTTGACACCGGCAAGGTACTCACGCCGAGCGAGGTCTATGCGCAGAACGTGAACTCCACCGTCGGCATCACCACCTCCATCACCACCAACTACTTTGGCTACCAGACCACATCCGCCGCGGCCGGCTCCGGCTTCATCCTGACGCAGGACGGCTACATCCTCACCAACTATCACGTGGTTGAAGGCTCCAACTCCATCAAGGTCACGACCTATGACGGCACGAGCTATGACGCGCAGCTCATCGGCTACGACGAGAGCAACGACATCGCCGTTCTGAAGATCGACGCGTCTGACCTGACCCCGGTGGTTCTGGGCGACTCCGATACACTGAACGTCGGCGACAGCGTCGTCGCCATCGGCAACCCGCTCGGCTACGACGACACCGTCACCACTGGCATCGTGTCCGCGCTCAACCGCCCGGTGACCGTGACCGATGACGACAACAACGCCATCGTCACCAACGCCGTGCAGATCGACGCGGCCATCAACCCGGGCAACTCCGGTGGTCCGACCTTTAATGCGGCTGGTCAGGTGATCGGCATCAATTCGTCCATCGCCTCCACTGCGAGCTCGTCCGGTACTGCCGGTTCGATTGGTATTGGCTTCGCCATCCCGTCGAACCTTGTCAAGCGCGTGGCCAACGAAATCATCGACAATGGTTCCGTGAGGCATGTGGTGCTTGGCATCACCATCAAGAGCTCCTCGGTGGAAGCGGACGGTGTGACCCGCGGCTGCGCCCAGGTGCAGGCCGTGACCGACGGTGGCCCGGCGTCCAAGGCCGGCGTGAAGGCCGGCGACTCCATCGTGGCGTTCAACGGAAAGGCAGTGAACAACAACTACTCGCTGCTCGGTTACGTGCGCGCCTCCGCCATGGGAGACAAGGTGAAGCTGACCGTTGTGCGCGGCGGCAACACCATGGATCTCGAAGTGACGCTCGACCAGGAAGAGACCAGGACGAACTCCTCCAACAAGCAGGAACAGCGTCAGCAGAACAACGGCAACGACGATAACGGCAACGGCCAGAATGGCGGCAGCCAGAACGGCCAGAATGGCGGTAACGGCAACAACGGCGACGGCGGTGGCCTGTTCGATCCGTTCGGTCTGTGGTAAAGCCGGATGCGCGGCATCGTACGGCAACGTACGGTGTGCGGCGTTCATGCCGACAGCGATACGGGTGGCTGCCACCCGATAGGCTGACGGCGAAGCCGCAACCGCAATCCGCGTAATCGCGGAAAACGCTG
>OHEG01000159.1_pt1 | contig 31887 bp, 27 predicted proteins | sample 1567181 | NCBI WGS metagenome assembly OHEG01 (sample SAMEA3879534, study PRJEB24766) | human gut metagenome | biome: human-associated habitat; feature: feces | place: USA | collected 1985/1987 | reverse complement strand
GGTTGATGTGCGCCGCGAATTGCCGCTCCTTCATTCGGGCGAAATGTGTGACCCGTCGGAGATCATCCAGAACGATTTGCATAAGTTCACACTCCCGGATGTGGTGCGCAGTGCAGGCGGTTTTGCCTTTCTTGCCGTAGGTGTAGCACTTGAAGTTGTACTCCACCTTCTTCATGGTGCTGGCTCTGTGCAGCACCAGCGGCTTTCCGCAGTCCGCGCAGAACACCAGACCTGAGAAAATATTTGGTTCATCCATATGCTTCGCTGCGCGCTTTTTGTGCTGCCGCACCTCCTGCACGATCTCCCACTGCTCCTGCGTGATGAGCGGCTGGTGCGTGTTTTTTACCAGACACTGTTCGCTTTCCGGTCGGTCGATCCGCGTTTTGTTTTTATAGGAGATGGTCGTCCGCCGCAGCCCAACCGTATGACCCAGATACATGACGTTTTTAAGGATATCGCTGACCGTCGTGCCAGACCACACATATGGATGCAGTGCATCCCGTCCCTCGTGCGTTTTTCCAGTCTTCTGAAAGTAGTAATTTGCAGGTGTCAGGATCTTCCGTTCTGTCAGAATCCGCGCGATCTGGCTCGGCCCTTTCCCAGCAGCACAGAGGGTAAAAATCTGCCGCACAACCTCTGCCGCTTCCGGGTCTGGCTCGAGATGATTTTCCGTAGTTTCGGATTTTCGGTACCCATAGGGTGGACGGCCTCCGAGCCATTCGCCGCGCTCGGCCTGCAGCTTTTTCACGGCGCGAACCTTCCGGCTTGTGTCCTTTGCGTGCAGTTCGTTCGCCCAGTTGCGGATGGGGTTAAAATCGTTGCTGCTCTCGACTGTGGAATCCACGCCGTCGTTCACTGCGATGAACCGCACATTCTTTTGCGGGAAATAGATCTCCATGTAATAGCCGACCTGCAAGTACTCACGCCCCAGCCGAGAGGCATCCTTTACGATCAGGGTGGAGACCTCACCAGCTTCGATCATTTCCACAATCTTTTTCCAGCTCGGCCGCTCAAAATTCGTTCCGGAATACCCATCGTCCGCAAGGAAAAGTGTGTTTTCAAAGCCTTTGTCCCGCGCGTACTTTTCCAACAAATCTCTCTGATGCTGGATGCTGTTTGACTCTCCGGCACGCTCGTCCTCCTGACTGAGCCGCCCGTAGAGAATCGTATATTGTTGCTTCTGGCTTGCCATTGTAACCTCCTTTTCCGTGGGGCAAGCCGGTACGGTAAGGCAAGTATACCGCACCGGCTGGCACAAGTCTATGAGAACCTCACGCGCTGTGCGCTTCTTTTTTCAGTTCCGCATCAATGTATGCGAGCAGCTTGTCCGTTGCCGTCGCAGACGGCTCTGCCGGAAATACAGACGTGATACAGAACCGTTTGCCGCCGATCAACATCTCGCGCTGCTTTGCGATGCAGTCTCCCTCTATACGTGTTGTTGTGTCCCGGAAAACAGTTGCGACTTCACCGTCCTCTGTTCTCCGAAGCTTTGCCTGCTCCGGTATGTATCCGCCGAGAATACCGGTGTCCCGATAAATCTCCCAGTCCTTTTTCATAGGCTGCCTTTCTGCCTCCCGCTGGAGGCTGTTTTTATAAGTGCTGTTCCATTGTCCAATCCACATGATCGTCCTCGGCATGACCGAGGGCGGTTTTCTTTTGCTTGAGCTTCTTCCGGCGCTTGCTGTCAATGTGTAGCGACGTGGTTGTTCCGTCGCGCGTCGGTGCATCGTCCATCATCTGCTCCACAGCACGACCAAGCTGCACAGCGCCGCGCACAAGATCACCGCCGTAATCGAGACCCACGCGCACAGGTGAATTTTCTTTCTTTTTGTTCCGGTTTTGGCATTGAGGTTCGATTTTTTACATGGTATAATTTATGAAATACAGTTTGACAAATTGAAATTTGAGAGGTCAAAAATGCAGACGATTCAGTTAAAAGCAATGACAAGAGAGCTATGTCACGAACTATACAGGCACTGGACGAATGACGCATCCATCTATATGGACATGCGCTTATTCCGCCCCCATGTTTATGACGAAGTAGCGGTAAACCGATATTTTGATGCAAAGGGGCAGGATGCTTCGCGCAGGTTGTTTGCAATCATGCTTGGAGATACTGTGGTTGGAGAATTGCAGCTGAAGCAGATAGAGCATGATAAAAAAGAATGCACTCTAAGTATCCATATGCAAAACGACGCGGTAAAGGGAAAAGGATATGGAACGCAGGCAGAGCGTCTGGCCGTAAAAATCGCTTTTGACGAGTTGGGAATGGCTGCTGTGAACGCAGATACCGTGATGAAGAACACCCGAAGTCAGCGCGTGCTGGAAAAGGCGGGCTTCCGCTTTGTCGGAGAAGATGGAGCATTCAAATACTACCGTATCGAGCGGTAAATTTGGACAAATTTGGGTTTTCACATTCTATACGCACCTGCATACCTATATTCCATTTGTAAAAGTGGGTATGGGCTTCTGCCCGATTTGAGGCATTTGGCGGGGAGCCGGCGTGCCGGCGACTAGCCAAATGCGATGCTGGCTCCTCCCGAACGGGAGGATTTTCCCCGCCGCGGCGGGGCTTCTCTGTGTTGGGTCGGCGTATTGTATCCGCATTTTTCTGCGTTGCCCGCACGTCGGTGCAACGTGGGCTTTTTCTGCCGCGCCGCACACACACTCGCAGCCGGGGCAAAAAGCCGCACACAGCGGCGACACGCGCCTCACGGCGGCGAACGGTGCCCGCTGTGGAAGGGTGCAAGGATGCAAACCGTTCAAGGTGTTACCCCCTTACCCTCTTGCTCCGGCAAGCGCCAGAGCCATTGGTCGGCGCGGCGCTCCGAAAGAATGCCGAGATTTCGCTTTGCGATTTTCAGCGTCCGCTCTGAAATGCCGAGCTGCTTTGCAAGCGCAAGGACTTCCTCGGCTGGTCTTGGCTGCGTCAGAAACCTGCGCAGCTCGTCTTCCATCTGCATGGTCTTTGTCTGCACCTGCCCTGTGCCGTTCAGGATGTTGTCAACGGTCGCATCGCAGAAGCCCTTCCACTGAAAGCCATGCTCCGGATGAAGTTCAAATGCAATGGCTGCGCCCTCCGGTGCAAGGCTGTTCTTGTCCTGCGCGACAATGCGGAGCGTATCGCCGCTTTTCAGCCGCCCGACGATCAAAACGCTTCTGGCTGAAGCGCGGAAGTCGATAGAGCCGAGACCGCGATAGCCGGATTTTAAGCCCTGCGCCTTGTTCATGTGTCCGATCAGAATGACGGCGCATTGTGTGCGCTCCGCCATCAGGGAAAGTCGTTTGAGTACCGGACGCACCTCGTTTGCGCGGTGCATATCCACATCGCTTCCGAGGTACGCCTGCAGCGGGTCAAGCACGATCAGCTTTGCCGCTGTCCTGCGGATCGCTTCTTCCAGCCTTGCGTCGCAGAGTGTCAGCTCCCGTTTGCCCTCGTCGATGACCAGAACACGTGTGCAGTCTGCACCTGCGCTCTCTAACCTTGGCTTGATGGTATCCGCCAGACCGTCCTCGGCTGTCTGGTAGATCACGTTCATCGGTTCCGCTGCCTGTTCACACTCCGGCAGCGGATCGCCGCGCGTCAGCGCTGCAATGACCGCCAGAATGAAGCTCGTTTTTCCCTCGCCGGGGTCGCCTTGAAGGATCGTCAGCTTGCCAAGCGGGATGTAAGGATACCAGAGCCATTGCACCTCCTCCGCGTTGATTTCGCTCATGGAAATCAGTTTTAATGGTGTGTTTCCTGTCAAAAAATCTCCTCCGAATCAAAAAGTAAAGGTGCGTACCACGTTTTTCGCGGCACGCACCTTTCTACTTGTAGTATGGAGATTTTTCTGATACACTCAGAGTAATAGCAGACAAATAAAAATCATTTGCGGACAGGTTTTCAAAGGAGAAACGTATGTTTCAGTCCATTACGTTTTATGTTGGAGAAAAAACGCTTGGCATTTACGGAGAAGAATTTCCGCTGGGAACGCTGACAACAGAGGTTTTGAATATCACGCCAGAGGAATATCAAGCGCTTGACGGCAGTTTGAAATCTGCTATAGAAGGTATGGCTCTTTACCTATGGCGTGTTCGGCTACTCTTGCATCTCCTTGAATTTGTTTTGGAAACCGGATTCGATTTCCTTCACCCGTAGTTTTGCCGGATGCACAAGCGTTATGAGTGCCAATTTGCGGCGCCGTTTCCATCGTTTGTTCCGTTTTTTTAATTTTTATCAGGTCTGCGGCTCCATCACATGCTGCAGATGCCACACCTGCAGCAGCTGCAGCGGCAGAGTCCCGCCCTGCGGGATCAGACTGACGGGGCGCAGCGGTGCTGTGTCAAAAACATTTACAGACAGACATTTTCCATCTGCAAAAATTTCTGCAGAGCATCGATCCAAAAACACCTGTAGCCGCACCGGCGCGCCCGGCACCAACTGCAGTGTGCCGCAGTCCTGCATTGTCTGTTCACCGGTATCTTTGACATACGCATGCAGCGTCCGGGACACCAGCGTGAGCTCCAGGGCAAAGCAGTTGCCGACCTGCAGCAGCAGCCCGCCGGTCTGCTGCTGCGCCGGAATTTCAAGCAGAATCTCCCACGCCGTCTCTGCCGCATCCGGCAGCGTCCATGGTGCGGTCAGTTCCTTCCGGCCCCACGGAATTGCCTTTTTGCGCAGCGTTTCCAATTGCGGATGCGGCTGGAACCGCGGCAGTTTGTCCGCGCCCTCTGTCACAACGCGGCAATGTGAACCAGCCACGCCAGAAGCCCTGCTCCGCCACTCCCCAGCGCCGGAACTGCGGCATCCAGTCCCATCCATTGGCCCAGGCAACCTGCACGCACTGTCCCCGATCATCGACAAACGACTGCGCCGCGTAATAATCCGGCCCCGCGTCCGGGCAGACTGGCTCCACATTCAGAAGCTTCCCCTCTTCGCGTGAAAATGTCCCGACCAGGCACACATTGCGGTACGCCGGGCAATGCATCGGGGAAACGCAGAGCATATGCTTCCTGCCAAGCGGAATCAGATCCGGACACTCCCACATCGTGCCGAAGCGCCCCTCGCTGCGGGCCAGCACGCCCTGATACTGCCACTGGAAAAGATCCTGTGAGGAAAACAGCAGCGCTGCCCCCTCCCCTTCCAGGCTTGCGCCGCAGACGAAATAGAATATCCCATCTGCCTCGCGCCAGAGCTTTGGATCGCGGAAATTTGCCGGATCAACGCCCACCGGCGCGCAGACGACCGGATTATTTTCATATTTTTGAAACGTGACGCCATCGTCACTCCAAGCCAGACACTGCGCCTGCACGCAGTGTCCATCCTTCTCACACACGCCTGTGTACAGAAGATACAGCCTCTGCCCTACAACAAGCGCGCTGCCGGAGAAGCAGCCGCCCTGTTCATACATGTCATACGGCTCACTTGGTACAAGCGCCGGCGGCAGCTGCGTCCAATGCAGCAGATCCCGGCTCACCGCGTGGCCCCAGCAGGGCTCGCCCCAGGTGAGGCCAAACGGGTTATACTGATAGAAAAAGTGATACGCGTCCTTGTACCAGACCAGGCCGTTCGGATCGTTGATCCAGCCCGGGCCGCCCATAAAATGATACTGTTGGCGCATATGCATCGGATGCGGGCGCTGCTGCTCCTGCAGCAGCTGCGCAAGATACGTTCCGTCGTTTCGCATATGGCTCCTCCTTACACAGCTCTCTGGGCGCGGCCTGCAATCTCCAGCTGCATTTCCCGGCTCAGATCGACAAAACGCGCACTGTAGCCGCAGACGCGGATGACAAGCTGCTGATGGCGCTCCGGATGCTCCAGCGCGTCGGCAATTGCGGCGCTGTCCAACACGTCAAAATCCACCGCGCTGCCGCCGCAGGCCAAAAAGCACCGGATCAGACTTGCACAGATCTGCACGTTGTCGTCCGCCAGTGAAACAGGCATACAGAAATACGCCACCGCAGACTGCGGGAACTGCGCATAATCCACACCGTCCATCGTGTGCAGAATGGCACTGAGCTCTGCGGGTGTCCGCTCTGACGGGTTGAGCCCGCGGGAAAGCGACTGTCCACGCAGACGCCCATCCGGCAGCGCGCCGCAGTGTGCTTTCATCCACTCATACCCATAAAACGACCAGATCGACGCCTCATACCGGCCGCCGCGGCCATTTGGCATCCAGCTGATGCTCTCGGCGATATCCTGCGTGACGCGGCGCACAAACGCGTTCATCTGCGCCGTATCCGCCCCCACCTTGGGAATCTTGTTCTGTAGATAGAGCCGGTCGAGCTCGCAGCCCTCGTAGTTTTTGCGCAGCATGGCGGTCAGCTCTGCAAGCGTGTAGCGTTTTTGCTCATAAACCGCTTCTTTGATCGCGTAGAGCGAATCAATAAAATCTGCAAGACCGACAAGCGCAAAGCCGCTGTTGTTATAGATTGCCCCGCCCTGCGAAACATCCTGCGCCTTTTCGATGCAGCCGGTGATTGTCGAGGAAAAGAACGGGCACGGATTATAAGCTGCCCAGCGCTTTTCAAAGCCGTTATAATGCCAGGCCACAGCGTTGACGATCATAGAGAGGTTCCGCATCACACGGTGATAGAACGTCTCAAAATCCGGCGCAGCCAACACATCATAGGAAACAATATGCTCCCGATCAAAAAAAACCGTTCCATCCGGCTCCAGCATCATCTCAAGATACCGGCAGGGACTGAGATAGCACGTTGCGCGTGAATTGACCTCCGTATCCGCAAGCAGAACCTCCTGGCAGCCGCCATTGAGATACAATCTGGCGTCAGCCTCCTGTTTGCCCATGCGCATCTGCGCGGCAATGATCGTGCGGTCATTGAACACTGAAAGCACATTCCGGCCACTGGCCGCAAGCTGCGCCACAAGCTGATAGTATTCCTCCGGCGCGTCCGGCGCGAAGCGTGCCTGTACTTTGGGGTTAATCAGTCCGCAGTCCAGATAGCACTGCAGCACCCATCTTGTGATATCGTTGAAAACCGGCGTTCCGTTCTCATCGCAGCCGCCGATGCTCATAGCCGTGTTTGTTCCATAGAGTGCCTGCGACAGATCCCACTTGGCATCTGTCATGGCACAGAACCAATAGACGAGCTCCTGCGCCTGCGCCGCGGTCAATCTGCCAAGCTGCACATCGCGCGCGTAATACGGCGCAAGCACCCGGTCGACATGCCCCAGAATTGCAAAGCCCATCGACTCCAGCCCGTTGCCAAGCTCTTTTAAAAGCAGCATTGTATTCAGTGCTTCAAAAAACGTCTCTGCCGGCTCGGCCGGGCAGCGCCGTGCGCTGATTGCAATCCTTGCAAGACGAGCCTGGACAACCGGGTCACGCTCCGTGCCGCGCAGGCGCTCCGCTTCATCGGCAAAGCGTGCGCACAGGCGCATCACGGCGTCCTCCGCACGGATCACGCAGCGCAGAAATGTCTGCTTTTCCACGTCCGTCTCCGTCTGCAGGCGTGCCTGCGCCTGCCGCTGCAGTCCGCGCAGACCATAGCGCAACACGTTGCCGACGCCCATCGCGTGGTGCGCGCAGTCCACGTACATCGTCGAGTTCAGCGCATCCTCCTGCACATACGGCGCGATCCAGTTCTGAAACTCCTGCTCCAGCCCGGAGGTGTCGCGGCGCATCAGCCAGCTGCCAAGCCCCGGGATCGGCGGAAAGCACGATCCCGCCAGATTGCGCGGCGCACCGGTGTCTACCTCAAAATAGAACGGGCAGTGCCGGAACAGCTTCACCCGGCATTTTTCGGCTGCCAGCTCATAAATCCACGTTTTTTTCTCCATGGCGCCCGCCTGCGGCTGCAGGCGGCTTTTTTCGTCCAGCTCCTGCTCCAGCGCGCTGACGTCCGTAGGGTAAGCGGCGTAATAGTCGTCCAACTCCTGACGGAATGCGTCATATTCTTTTCCAAATTGCGTTTGTTTCCAGTCGTTCATAGTGCTCCCTCAGAATGTCAGCGCGATCTTGATACCTTCTCTGCCGCGGACGAGCCGTAAGCCCTCCGCGAAGTCCTCCACGGGGATCTTGTGCGTCACGAACTCGCGAAGCGGCAGCCTGCCGCTCGTCACATAGCCGCAGACCTCGTCGTGCACGGCGCTCTCCTGCGCAGCAATGGGCCACTGCACCGTTTGCAGGATGCAGTTGTGCGGCAGCAGTGACCAGTCGATCGCCGCGTCCGCCCGCAGACCGAGACCGTACAGGCCGATCGTGCCCTCCTGCCGGATCAGGCGCATCCCATCCATCAGAAGATTCGGGTTGCCGACCGCATCGATATACAGATCCACACCCTCCGGCATATAGCCGCGCACAGTGTCCGCCAGCGGCTGCTCCCGCGTGTCAAAGGCAAGATCCGCACCCAGACGCTTTGCCGCCGCGATGCGCGCCGGATGGTGGCCTGCAAGCACGACCTTCCCGGCACCCATGCATTTAGCCAGCGCCGCCATAGCAATGCCGACTGGCCCGCAGCCTGCCACCACAACGTTCTGTCCCGGCTGCAGCCGCAGCCGGTGCAGGGCGCTGGCAACCTCCTTGAGCGTGATGAGCATGGTTGCCTCCACGGGATCTATCCCCGCCGGCACCAGCTGCCGCGTACTCGTCTCAATATCCGCGCCTGCGTGATCGGCCAGACGCGCAGCATAATCATCCGCCACGCCGTACTCAGCAAAACCACCCCAGAAGCTGTGATAGCCAGGCAGACCAGGCAGCGCCGAGCGGAGGATATAGTCCCCCTCTTGGAAGCTGCGCACCTTTTCCCCCACAGCCACAACCTGACCGACAGCCTCATGCCCCAGCACGAACGGATACTGGATAAACGGCATCTGCCCGTTTATGAGCTGCATATCCGTCCCATTGCAGATCCCACAGCCCACATTGCGGCACAGGACCTGATATGCGTCTATCTCCGGCAGCGGCAGATCCTCCCGCAGGCAGATCTTCCCCGCCGCTTCTACTACAAGACCCTTCATTCTATTTCTTATCCTCCTTTTTCTGTGCTCTGCCGGACGTCACCGGCAGACCAAGCATCCGGAGCGTCTGCTCCGCAGTTTCACAGGCAGCCGCATCCGGCACCGGAAACTGCCGCTGTACGCGGTTCAGCTCGGCGCTTTTTTCAGCTCCAAGTGTATGATATGGCAAAATTTCTACCCGCCGCACGCGCGGCAGCTGTGTTAAAAACCTTCCGATGTCCTCAATCTGCTCCGTGTTGACGCCCGGCACAAACGGGATCCGGATCCAGATATCCGCGCGTGCAGCGAGCCGCCGGAGGTTCTCCAGAATCCGCTCGTTCCCCACGCCTGTCCACTGCCGGTGCGTCTGCGGCGAATATGCCTTCACGTCATAAAGAAACAGATCCGTCACCGGCAGCACCTGCTCGAAGGCTTCCCACGGGACATTTCCCGCCGTGTCGACGCATGTATGCAGGCCGCGCGCATGCATCCCGCCCAGAAGCTCCGCCACGGCGTCTGCCTGCAGCAGCGGCTCCCCGCCGGAGCATGTCACGCCGCCGGCTGTCGTGCGGAAGATCTTCTCGTCACGCAGCACCAGCTCTGTCAGCTCCTGGCAGGAGATCCTGCGCCCCGCCACATCAATGGCACCGGTGAGACAGGCCTGTGCGCAGCGGCCGCAGCCCACGCAGCGTGCCGTATCCCGCACCGGACCCTCCGGCCCCATCGTCCGCGCACCGGACGCGCAGCTGTGCACGCAGGTTCCGCACCGGACGCAGCGCTGCGCGCGAAAGATCAGCTCCGGCTGCGGATTTTGTGTCTCCGGGTTGTGGCACCAGGCACAGCGGAGATTGCAGCCCTTCAAAAACACGGTGGTCCGCATGCCGGGTCCATCATGGAACGACATGCGCTGGATATTCGTAATGAGCAGCTCCTGCATGGCGCCGCCTCCGTTTCTTCCCCCCGCCGCAGCAGGGGTTCATATTGAAGTTGCAAAAAAAGTATGTTATAATACTATAACAATCGATAATTCATCGGAGAATTGAGGATGGAATATGGTAAAATTAGATGATGTTGCAAAGCTCGCCGGCGTGTCCAAGGGAACCGCCTCGCGCGTGCTCAACAATCGCGGCTACATCTCCCAGCAGACGCGCGAGCGCATCGAGGCTGCTGTCAAGGAGCTCAACTACTACCCCAACGAGAATGCGCGCAACCTGCTCAAGCGCCGCTCCGGCATGATCGGCGTCGTCGTGCCGACCATCACCTATCCCTATTACTCCGAAATGATTTCCTTCCTTGAGAAATTCCTCAAGGCAAGCGGATACAAGATCCTGCTGTGCAACACATCGTTCAGTTCCGGTGCATCGCAGGACTATATCAAGCTCCTCAACAACAATCGTGTCGACGGAGCCATTATTTTCAACTATAAGCTTACCGAACAGGACTACGCCAGCCTCTCCTTTCCGATCGTCTCTATTGACCGCCATATCCGCGACGAGGCGTCGTATGTCGCCTCCGACCATGTGCAGGGCGGCACACTGGCCGCCGATTGTCTGCTGCGCTGCGGCTGCCGGCACGTGATCCAGATCGGCGGCTCATTCGAGGACGACGCACCCTGGAATATCCGCCATCAGGTTTTCCGCGATATCATGGCAAAGCACCAGGTGGACTGCTTTTCCTATGAGCAGGTCCGTGACTCGCACACCTTCCACGATTACCGGCAGATCGTCCTCGGCCTTCTGCGTGAGCATCCGGAAACGGACGGCATTTTCTGCAACGATCTTTGTGCGGCAGCTGTGTTGAACGCCGCCATGTCCCTGCAGCTGCGCGTACCGGAACAGCTGAAAATCATCGGCTATGACGGGACATTTCTCTCAGAAATCGTGACGCCGTCCATCACAACCGTCTGGCAGAACACAGAAAAAATCGCCAGTTCAGCAGCAGATATCATCGTCAAAATGATCGACGATCCCAGCTTTTCTTCGTACCACCTGACGCTTGGCGTCAGGCTCATTGAGCGCGACAGCACACGCTGCGGCTGAAGGATGCATAGACAGGTTTCAGATACACCCTGAACAAAAAGGGGATGTTGCCAAGGCAGCATCCCCTTTGCGTATGTGTTGGGGTTTACCCCTTGACGGCGCCGACGGTCATACCGTCGACCACATGGCGCTGGAAGATCCCGTAGAATACGAGCTCCGGCAGCAGCACCATGACGCTGTAGGCGGCCAGGCCGCCATAATCGATATTGTACTGCCCCTGGAATGCCGCAATGCCGCGCGAAATGGTGTAATAGGCCGGCTTTTCAATCATAATGGAGGCGAACGGATATTCGTTCCAGATATACAGCAGGTTGAATATGATCACCGTTGCCAGAACCGGCTTTGCAATCGGCACAAGAATCTTCGTCATCAGCTGCCACAGGCTCACGCCGTCCATCAGCGCCGCCTCGTCAAGCTCCTTGGGTACGGTACGGAGATAGGCAGTAAACAGCAGCGTATTGAAGGAAATGGATGTTGCGATATACGGCAGGATCAGCGACAGCTGCTGGCTAAAACCAAGGAATTTATTGATCTTATAGATCGGAAACAGCAGGATAAACGGGCTGACCGCAAGTCCCAGCTGCAAAAATCCCTGCAGGCCGCTGCGCACACCGTCACTGCGGTAATACAGCCGGGTCAGGCCCACGGCGCTGGAAAACGTAATGACGATCTCCACAGCAAGCGAGCAGACAGCGATAAAAGCCGTATTTTTGTACAGCGTGAACAGATCCAGCGTCTGCAGCGCGGATACATAGTTCCCAAAGTCCAGCGCATTCGGCAGCGAGAGCGGATTGTTCATGATCTCGCTGTTCGGCTTCATAGAGATAAAGACCAGCCAGATGATCGGGATCACAATTGCGATTGTCAGAAGCACCATCAGGACGTAGCACACGCCCAGCTTTTTTCTTACTCTCATGGCAGGCCCTCTCAATCTTTCCCGCGCAGCAGCAGCGTATAGATTCCCATGAGGATCAGCGAAATCAGGAACGTCGCTGTAGCCAGCGCCATGCCGTAGCCGTATTCTCCCCGGGCAAACGTTGTGTTGTACGCGTAGGTCACGAGTGTTTCTGAGTAATGCGTCGGGCCGCCGCCGGTCAACTGCTGCACCGTCTCAAAAATCTTCATCGAGCCGGTGATAATCAGGATGCCGACCGACACAAACGTGTCGCGCAGCGCCGGAATCGTCACATGCAGCAGCCGCTGCCAGAAATTTGTTCCATCGACAGCTGCCGCCTCCATCATCTCGTGCGGAATCGTCTTGAGCCCGGCAAGATAGATAGCCGCAATATAGCCGGCCTGCTGCCAGAAATAGACGAACGCAATACTGTAGGGCGAGAGCGTTTTGCCGCCGATCCACTCGAGCGCCAGCTTGTCAAGGCCGATGGCCCGCAGGACATTGTTGACAAGGCCCGTCACCGGGTCGAGCAGGTATCCCCAGATAACGCCCGCAATGATGCTTGCGATGATGGCCGGCGCAAAGATCAGCGCCTTGCACACGTTCACGCCGCGCATCGGCTGGTTCAGGAGCATCGCCACAAAGAACGCGCCGATGCCAAGCAGAAGGATGGAGATACCGAGGATAATCGCTGTGTTTTTCAGCGCGATCCAGAAATACGGATCATCCAGCAGGCGGATGTAGTTTTTCAGTCCGTACAACCGCGGCTTGCTGATCCCGGAGTATTTGGTAAAGCTGTAGTAAAGCGAAACAAGGATCGGCAGGATGATGTAGACCACATACACCAAGCAGGTCGGCAAAAGCAGTAGCAGCTTATTCTTTTTTGTACTGAGTAATTGCATATTCTCTCCTTCCGGCGTATCCGCCTGGCGGCCGGTCTGCGATCATCCCGCCATTGGATCCTGCCTTGTTTTACTGTGCGGCCTCGGCAAAGGCAGTGTCGATGGACGCAACCGCCTGCTCCGTGGTGATGTTGCCGAGCATGAGGCTGTTCATCGCGTCATAGAAGGTTTCGCTGACGGATGCAGTCAGGGATGCGACCGGGTTGCTGGCTGTAGTGCTTGCATAGCCGGTAGCCAGTGCCTCAGAGATTGCGGCAAAGGCCGGGTTGGTGTTTTCCATCTGCAGATCCGCATAGGTGGCAATGGGAATGTTGGAGTTGTCAAACAGGATGGACGAGCCTTCCTGGCCAAAGTAGAACGCGAGGAAACGATAAACAGCAGCCTGCTTGGCCTCGTCCTTTGCAACGTCCGCGCTCACAACGAACGGGCAGTTTGCGAACTGGTTGCTGGTTTTCTGCGAATAATCGGAATCCGTATAGGTCGGGCCCCACCAGAAGCCGACGTTCTCGCCGAGTGCTTCGCCGATTTCACCGGCATCCCACTGGCCGGAGGTGAAGATAGCCGCCTGGCCGGTCGTGAACAGGTTCTTGGCCTCGAAATAGTCGATGGTTGCCATGTTCTGCGGATATGCGCCGGCGGCGCCAAGCTCTGCAAGCTTGTCAAACAGCTTGGAGAATACCGCGCTGCTCTGCGAGCCATCGGCGATTGCCGCAATGTTTTCCGCATAGCCATAGCGGTTCAGGCTGCCAAGATAACCCCAGACACTGTAGTTGGTCATAGCGCCCTGTGCGAAGGTCGTTACGCCGTTGTCGTGCAGCGTCTTGACCATGTCCAGAAGCTCCTCGTATGTCGTCTCGTTTGTCAGCTCGGGCAGACCGTTGTCTGCAAAGATAGCCTTATTGTAATAGAAGCCGGTCACAAGCGAGGTGTAAGCCAGACCGTAGATCTCGCCGTTTTCGCCAGCATAGCAGTTCTTGATGGCATCGGGGATTGCGCTGTCAATGTCGGGGTTCTGGCTGAGGAAATCGTTGAGCGGCAGCAGATAGCCGTTCTCGCCATACTCCAGCACGTCGCCCTCCTGGCACCAGAAGATATCCGGCAGTTCCCCGGACTGCGCCCAGAGCTTGAGCTGCTTGTTGTGCTCCTCGGTCAGGTGCTCAACGAGCTCAATCTTCACATCGGGGTTCTCCTGCTGGAAAGCCTGAATCGCCTGATAGACGGCAGGCTCCTGCTCCTGCGTGTTGGACACGTGCATGGCAAGCGTGATGGTGGTCACATCACCATTGGTGTCCGTGGGCTGCTCCGCTTCAGTGTCTGCCGGCTGCTCTGCCGCTGTGTCTGTGGTGGTGGCTGCGTCGGCGGCCGTGTCCGTCGTGGTTGTCTCTGTCTTGGCTGTGCAGGCTGCCAGTGCCAGCAGCATGGTCAGCGCAAGGATGACTGCAATAATCTTTTTCATGGGTTCCTCCTTGATCTTCATGTGATTGATTGTGTGTTTTCCGATATGACAATCGATTATCATATCCGTTGTTATATAGTGTAGTAATTGCGGTCTGTTTTGTCAAGAATGCAAGCGCCAAAAAAATTTTTTTGTCGGTTTCGATAATTTGCAGTCATTCACATTGTGTATTTTGCTGATTAAATTTGATTTTTTCCTGTTTATCTGTAGGTCAATCGGTTTTCTATATGGATATAAATAGACCGCTTCGGATCTGCCGAAGCTGCACGGCCTATAACCATCATATCGGTCCTGGGATTGCCGCTCCGTCAGGCCGCCTGCACAGCGGAGAATCTGCGGTACTGCTTCTGATTTCTGCGAAAAAAGCCGCGGATGGCCAGCAGCACAAACGCTGCAGCAGCGAGATAATAGACAGGCAGTGCAACGCTCCACGCGCGTTCCGGAATCAGCTGCCTGATGGCTGCCGCATCCAGCAGAATGTAAATCAGAAGCTGCTCACTGCCCACAACGAATGGGCGGAGAATGGCGGCGCGGATGGCCATCCGAGCAACACCCAGCGCCAGTTTCGGCGCATCCTTTGCACTGCATACCTCACCTCCAATCGTCACAAAACCGCAGAAATAGATTGAGCCATGGCAGAACATCGAAATATAGATACCCCTGATACCCGTCCGCGTGCAGCCAGCCCGAGAAGCCTTTCAGGAAAGCCTCCGCATGCTCCGCTTTTCGGGTGGGCTGGTACTCATACAGCACAATGGCCTGTTTCGCGCAGCCGCTGGTGCGGTACAGCCACATGTAGGACTTGCTGGTGGAGGAGCGCCCCGGCTCTTTCAGCACCTGCAGCGTTGTCTCATCCGCGTGCAGTACCGGCTCCCTGCAAAGCTGCTCATGCAGCACATCGTAGACCGGCCGCAGCCATTTCTCCGAAGCCTTCAGCAGCCAGTTGGCCATAGTCTGCCGGGACAGCTTCAAGCCCTGACGGTTGAACTCCTGTTCCAGCCGGTACAGCGGCGAGTGCATGACGAATTTCTGTGCTGCCAGATACGCCACTGCCTCCGCAGAGGCAAAGCTGCCTGGCAGCAGCGCAGGCTCTTTCGCTGCCTTTACAATGTTGGCCTCGCCGGTCCCCTGCTCACAGTTCTTGCAGGCGTAGGTGTAGTATACGTCCTCGCGGATCCAGAACTCCGCCGGCTTCATCTGCAGCGTCCGGCGAACCTCTTTGCCAATCTCCACTAACTCGCTGCCGCAGGCAGAACAAGTCAGTTCGTTCTCCGGCAGACGGTGCTCTACCACCTCGGTGCGAGTCCCCTCCGGAACGACATCCAACACATTGCCGGACTGCCGCTTGCGCTCGTGCGCCTTCACAGCAACAGGCTTCTCCGCGGCGGCTTTGGTTCCGGAAACATAGGCTTCCGCTTCGTTGTAAGTAAAGCTCAGCTGCTCCATGACCATCTGCTCCGCCTGCTCTGAGGAACGACCGAACAGCTTCTTTTTGGACAGCTTCAGCTGCTCCAGCAGCCACTCATTCTGCAGTGTCAGGCTGGTGATGACCTGTGCCTGTTCCTGTTCGCGGGCAGCAAACTTTGCTTCCAGTCTTGCATGCGCCTCTTCCAACTTGGCGCTCTTTGCTTCCAACTGCGCATTTTCCTGCTGCAACCGCTCATATTCCGCACAGGAAATGGTGACCATTTCTTCCGTGTTGCTTGTCTGCATTTCTCTGTTTTCCATGCAAACATTATACCACAAAACACGGCAAAAAGCCAGTGTTTTCAATGCTTTCCGCCCGTTTTATTTGTTCAGACAGCAGTCAATCCCATCACTGGGCGGTGGGCTTTCGGCTGCTCAATTTTTAGACCTTCCATGAGCCAGCGGTACTGCTGCGGCGTTAGCGTCTTTACCTCGGATTCCGAGCGCGGCCATTGATACGCACCCTGTTCCAGCCGCTTGTACAGCAGGATGAAGCCGTCCTTTTCCCAGTACAAGCCCTTGATACGGTCTCGCCGCCGCCCGCAGAACAGGAACAGTGTGTTGGTGAATGGATCCAGTTCAAACTGCTGCTGGACGAGGCGCGCCAGACCGTCTATGCCTTTGCGCAGGTCTGTGTAGCCGCAGGCGATATAGACTTTATCTGCGCCGGTGAAATCATTCAGCATAGGCGCAGAAGCTCCACCAGCATTTTCAGCTGTTCCGTATCGCACCCGGGATAAATATCCAGACTGGCGTTTCCAATATGCAGTGTGGCGGAACGTTCCGCAACGTTGCGTGGTACCCGTTTCGGTGCCGGAAGCTCTGCAAACCTGACGGCCGACACACTCGAGCACGGCTCTGTTTCAGCCAAAGCCAGCAATTCCCGTTCCCAACGGTAATAGGTGGCTGCATTGATTTCTTCTTGTCTGCACCACGCCCGCACGGACAGGCCGCTGCTGCGGCAGTCCTGTATTCGTGCCGCCCACTCCTGCAGCTTTACACGGTGTTTCAACTCTGCGCTTGTCATTCCCTTACCTCCAATATGACAGTAACGGAACGTTTCGCAACGTCCCGTTACTATTGTCTCATGCCTGTCCATGCGCGGGGTGGTTTGACGCTTACTTCTGTATACACAAAAAGCAGGAGGCAGCCTATAACTTTTGGCTGCCGCCTGCTTTTATTAGGTTGATTGGTATTAAGGCTGGTAAGGAAATTTACTTGTTCAGCTTGCACAGGCGGTTCCGCTCTGCCAACTGTGCGGCGGTGCGCTTCATTAGAACTTTTGCGCTCTCGGCGTCATTGTCCAGCATGGCGCGCTCCAGCTCATCCATGCAGGCAGAAAGCTCATGCTCAGCGTCTTTTGTTGCATCATTTGTCACGGGGTCGCTGTATCGGAACGCGTCGGAAAGCTTCTGCGCGTCTGCCTTCAGCGCTGCATCCTCACAGCGAGAAGTCAGCGCTGCCGCACGGGACTGAAGTGCGCGCATGGCAGCCACATCGGTTTTGAGCTGTCTGTCCTGCCGCTCGACTTCGTCGCGCATCGCGTCTGCCGCAACAACACCAACGGCCGCAGCAGCCAGCAGAAGCACGAAAACGACCGCGGCGATCCAAGCCGGGCAGAATGCGGCGAGCGCCATGAACAGAAAGCTCAGCACGATCTGTATGATCAAGTACACAGAGGCGACGCGCGCAATCGGGAAGCCATAGAACTTGCTGCGCGCATCCAGCCCTTTTTCAAACGACAGCTTCAGCACATAAAGCTGCAAACCAAACGCTGCCAGCGTGAACACCAGCGCCAGCCAGAACACAGCGGTCTTTGCAAACGGGATCACGAATGCCAGCAACAGATATGCGGCCAGCACAATGGCAAGAATCAGAATCGTCTGAAATTTCCCTTTGCTTAGTTTCATCGTCTATCCCTCCAATCAGCAGGACTCATCCTTCTTCCGCCCGCAGTTCGGGCAGAAGTTTGTCATAATATCCTTTGTACCGCAATCCGGGCAGATCCAGCCGCGCTTTTCTTCCGGTTTCCGTGCGCCGCAGTTGAGGCAGAACCTGCTCAGAATATCTTTTGTGCCGCAGTCCGGACAAGTCCAACCACTTGATTCTTCCGGCTTCTTTGCGCCGCAGTTCGGGCAGAATTTGCTCTGGATGTTCTTCGTGCCGCACTGCGCGCAGTCCCAGCCAGTCTTCGCTTCAGGCTTTTTGCCGCCGCAGTCAGGGCAGAAGTTTGTAGTGATATTCTTGTGACCGCACACCGGGCAATCCCAACCGCCCGCGACGGTTGCGCCGACCGCCGCGCCCATCTGCGCAGCGTCCTGCGTCATGGGGCTCAAAGCATCTTTTGTCATGCCGATGACGCTGCCCATCGCGCCAAGGCTCACGCCAAGCCCCGCGAGATCGCCCAGCGCGCCCGCAGCGTTCGCGCCGCCGCCAAGTCCGTTTTTCATCGCTTCCAAACCGACCTGCCGCGACGTTTCCTGCTGATAGGTGTAGCCCTTCATGCGCATTTCGGCGGCTTCCGCCTCCGCCTGCATCCGGTAGGCCTCCGCTTCGGCCTGCTTCTGAATTTTGAGCGCTTCCGCTTCTCCCTGTGCGCCGATGATCTTCATTCGCGCCGCTGTCTGCGCCTCGACGGCCTTGCGGTCTGCCGCGGCTTCCGCCTCGGCTTTGCGGATCCCCTCCTGCCGGACGAGCAGATACTGCTCGGCGTACTGCTCCTTCATGCGGCGGAAATTGGGGTCGTCGTCCGGCGTTACGATGCGGCTGACGTAGAACTCTGGCATGGTCAGACCGTACTCATCCAGCGCGGCGTTGATCCGCTCGCGCAGCGCACCGGAGAGCGCCATGAGGTGCTCGTCGATCTCCAGAATGTTGATGGTATTTTCCTTGATCGTCTGCGCGAGGTAGCTCTTGACCTGCGTCATGACCATCGAACGGAAGAAGCCCTTGCCGTTCCCGATGCCGAGCAGCTGCTCCTGCCCAAGCCCGCCCGTCGTGCCGACGACCTTGAGCAGCAGTTTGCGCGAATCGGTCACGCGGATGTTAAACTCGCCCGACGCGCCGATCTCGATATGTAAGCCGGAGGCAGGGTCAAACAGACGCACCTTGCTGTCCGTGCCCCATTTGACGCCCATCTGGGTGGCAAGATTGACAAAGTAGACCTCGGAATGGAACGTGCCCTCGGTGTCGGTCGGGAGCTTGTAGATCTTCTCCAGCAGCGGAAGCTGCTGCGTCTGCAGCGTGTAGCGCCCCGCTCCAAAGAGGTCGAGCGCCTGCCCGTCGCGGAAGAAGATCGCCTCCTGACTCTCATGGACGATCAGCTGCGAACCGAAGTTAAAGTCCTCGATCGGGTGCTTCCAGACGAGTGTTTCGTTGTCGCCCTCGTATTTGATGATGCTGGCAAGGCCGTCCTTTTTGATCTTCTCGGTCACGGCCCGCTGCTCAACGTTGTTTTCGCAGCCGCAGACCGGGCAGACGCAGACGGGGTCCGCCTTGCTCGCGTGCAGCTGGATGCCGCACTGCGCGCAGGAGAACTCCACGGTCTTGAGCTGCAGCGCTGTCGTGTTGATCGGCTCGTGGCAGACCGGGCAGAGCGCCTTTTCGCCCTTGGACTGGTCATAGATGACCGTGTTGCCGCATTTCGGGCATTTGCGAGTCGCCAGTTTTTCTGTGCGCACGTCGATCGTGTTGCCGCATGCGCATTGGATCTTCCTTTTTGCAAACAGGCCGGTGCTGGCCTCAGCGTAATTCCTACATTTTGGGCATTCAATGACAAATTTGCTCATTTTCCGTTCTCCTTATTGGCCTGCCGTTCCAGCGCACGGTTGTAAAGCGAGGTTTTGCTGCAAAGTGTCTTGACAAGTGCCTGTCCATCCAGCGCAACGGCAGACAGGTCTTCGGTGTGCAGATCCTGCTTCATCAGCGCATGGATGATTTTATTTCGAGCACCTTTCCAAACGTCAATGCGGTCCGTCAGCTCCGGCGGAAAATATTTATGTGCAAGACTTTTCTTTTCTTCGGCCAGTTTTGCGACGTTTTTCCGCTTTTTATCCAATGACACAAAGTTCTTTGCATCCGGATTCCATTTTCCGCTGTGGCGCAGGATGGATTCCAGCCGGTCTTCCAGAATCGCATACTCGATAAAGATCGCTTCCAGAAAAAAGCCCTGTGTGAGCGCCTTGCTCAGCCGCCCCATCTGCTCCTTGTAGTTGGCATATTTCTGCATATTATCGGTGATCTGTTCCATATGCTTGCATCTCCTGTCTTTCCTTTATCTGTCCGACGGCAGCTTGATGCCTGTCCAATCGCCGACATCACATTGGCCATACTCGTTATTCCCCACAGCGACCACAGTGCCGTCGCGCTTCAGCCCAACAGTGTGCCAGAATCCTGTGCTGACCGCTACGATGTCCGTCCAGCCACTGACATTGCAGTCTCCATCCCTATTATCTCCCACGGCAACCACCGTGCCATCGCGTTTTAGTCCCACAGTGTATCCGACTCCTGCGCTGGCCGCCACGATGTCCGTCCAGCCGCCGACATCACATTCGCCATCAATATCCGATCCTTTGGCGACCACAGTACCGTCACTTTTCAATCTTACGGTGTGAAAGTTTCCTGCGCTGACGGACACGATGTCTGTCCAGCGGTCGAGGCCTTGTATCTTATTTCCAGCTCCCACGGCGACCACTGTGCCGTCGGTTTTCACTCCAACGGTGCAGTCGTCTCCTGCACTGATTGCCACAATGTCCGTCCAGCTGCTGACATTGCATTCGCCATATTTGTTTCTCCCCACAGAGACCACCGTGCCGTCTACTTTCAGTCCTACGGTGTGATAGTCTCCTGCGCTGACCGCTACAATGTCCGTCCAGCTGCTGACATCACATTCACCATCCTCATTATCTCCCACAGCGACCACAGTACCGTCACTTTTCAGTCCAACAGTGAAATTGTCTCCTGCGCTGACGGCAACGATGTCCGTCCAGCCACTGACATTGCATTCTCCAGCCCTATTATCTCCCACGGCAACCACCGTGCCATCGCGTTTTAGCCCCACAGTGTATCCGGTTCCTGCGCTGATCGTGTCCCGAACCGCAAGGGTGTCCCATAGCGCCAGGCTGCGGGACCGTGCATCCCGATAGTCTCCAAGCTTTCCAAAAGCCATGGCAGCCTCTACGGCTTTATCCGCAGCTTCCAACGCCTCAGCATCTGCATACGCCTGCGCGTTTCGAGCTTCTTCCTCGGCAGCTTCTGCGGCAAGACGCGCTTCTTCTTTTTCCGTTTCCGCCTGCTCTAATTTTTCAGCGCTGTCCTTGTAACCGCCCAACGCCGCAAATGCCGCAATCGCACCGTCATAATCCCCGGCCGCAAGCAGCTTTTCAGCCTTGGAATAGTTTGCAGCTGGCATAATAACCTTCGTGACAAGCAGAATCGCCGCGACCACTGCGACAAACGCGCCAGAAAAGATTATAATTTTCTTTTTCTGCGCAGCCGCCTCGCGCTGCGCCCGGATGCGCTGCCGCGCTTCCTCCGCCTGTTGGCGTTCTTCCTCCATACGCTGCTGCGCAGCCGCCTGCTCGTCTGCTTTCTTTTTTGCAAGCGCGGCTTTCTGCCGTTCGGCCAGTCTGGGCTCTGTTTTCTGCAAAAATGCATGATAAGCGTCGATCACACGCTGCTTTTCGGCCTGCGCCTCCTGCGCTGCCGTCTGCTCCTGCTGGCGCAGGGCGTCCGCAAGCGCGCTGCGCAGCGCGCCGCATTGTGCCTTTGTCTCGCCGGAAGCATATTTTTCTGCACGCGCAAAATTCCGATCGGTATCGAGCAGCTGCTCCGCACGCTTCTGGGAATTACGGAAATATGCGGCGCGGTCGGCGCAATACCGCCGGTCGAATTGCAGCGCCTTACGGATTTCTTGCGCAGGGTAATAATCCGCGACCTGATATTTTTGAATGCACGCCTCAATAAACGCTTTGTCCTCTGCGCAGGCTTCTGCGTTTTTCCTTGTCGGTGCAGCGCTTTTCACCTGTTCAATGTAGGAAGCTGCATATTTTTGCGCGGACGGTGACTTCACTTTCGCCAGGAACTTCCCCAGATACGCCGCGCCGCATTCGGCATCCTGATTGAGTACCTGCTCGAAGAACTCGTCAGCCTTCGTCCAATCGCCGTCCTCCAGCGCCATATTGCCGCGCTTCAAAAGCGCCTGCACGTTGCTGCCGCCCTCATTATGTACAACGACGGTTTCCTTGACCGTTTCCTTGGCAGCCTCCTGCGGCTTGCCCGCGTCGATCACTTTTTTGACGCCGCGGATCAGATCCTGCATGAAGCCGATCTTGCTCATATCATAGCTTTGCAGCACAGACAGTGCCTCCGGCAGATCATACGGGTCCATATCGCGGTAGCACGGCAGGAGCAGCTTGCTCCGGTCCTTTTTCATCATGGACAGGAAGCGGCTCCATTCATTTTTGACCCAGACGGCGTTAAAATGCTCCGGCTTTGTGCCGATCACGACCATGACCTTCGCGGAGTTCAGCGCCGCGAAGATATACGGCTCATATTCTGCGCCCGCCTTATCTTCCAATGTGATGCGCGCGAAGAACACACGGTAGCCCTGCTCGGTCAGCTCGTAGTAGACCTCCTGCGCCATCAGGCTGTCGCGCGTGCGCTGGCCGTCCTCGCCGGTTTCCTTGTAGCAGAGGAAGACGTCGAACGGCTGCTCGTTCTGCGAGGTGGCGAGAATGCCGCGCTGCACCTCGGCGATTTTGGCTGCGTCCTTCTGATACTGGCGGCGGGTGATGCCGTCGGAATGCTCGACTGCGGCCAGATAGTCCACGTCCTCCAGGAAGCTGTCGAAGCTCGCACGGTGGCACGTCGGCAGCCATTCATACGTCGCCGGGTCCTCCACATATTCAATACCGAACCGGCACAGCGCACAGCACCAGTGCGCCTCAGCGTCGTTGTCGTCCTCGGCAACGATCCGCTCATACACGGCCAGCGCCTTGTCAAACTCGCCGCTGCGCCTAAAGTGATTGCCGCGGTTGAAAGCCGCTGCCCGCTGCTCGTCGTCCACTTTGGGCAGCGTCATCGTGCTGCCGCAGTATTCGCACGTTCCAAAGGTCTTGTCCGCAGAGATCTCGATATCCCCGCCGCACATCTTACATTTGATGATTGCCATGGCTTTTCCACTCTCTTTCTATCCGCTTCAATCGCCCATACCTTTTCGGAAAAGCTTGCAGAGGCAGCCGATGCCGCTGCAGATCGCGCCCAGCAGCGCTGTCCCAAAGATCATGCCGATGACCTCCCCGAAACTGGGCGACTCACCCGGCATCAGCAGATTGACGATGATCACAAGAATGGCGTATATTACGCCGCCGACCGCCGGAAGATTCGCGAACGCCTCGGGTGTTTTGTGGCTGCGCATGATGATGCCCTGCAGGATCGTGAAAATAAGATAGATACCCAGCACACACAGATACGTTCCGCCGCTGTCCGCGGCGAGGATCGCGCGGAATACAGAGCTGAACGCCACAAACGCGGCCAGCGCGGCGCACAGCCCGATATGCAGTGCCACGCCGCGGCTCCTGCGCCGCTGTTTTTCCTCTTCGCGGCTGCGCCGTTCCGCTTCGTCACGCTCGGCGCGCTGGCGTGCCTGCTCCTCACGATCTGCCTGCTCCTGCTGCTTGCGCGCGGCGGCCTCTTCCTGCCGCCGCTGTTCTTCCTGCTGCTTCTTCTTACGTTCCTCCCGCAGCGAGCTTACCTTCAGCATCAATGCGCTGCTGCGGGACTTGGAATCGACATAGTCACCCAGCGCGTCGAACCGCGCCGCGAGTGCGATCATATCGTTCTCCGACTCGGCCATCGGCTGATCGGAGACTGCGCGTGTGTACAGCAGCTTTTTCTGCTTCATCCGCAGCTCGTCGAGCGTCTGTTTGTAGCTGCCTGCCGCAAAGCGGCATGCCTTGCAGTAATCGGGATATGTTTCGAGTGGCCTTGGTGCGCTGACCAGCGCCTCTTCGTTGACCGTTCTGATCTTCAGCTCTGCCAGCAGCAGATACATATACGCGTGCGGCTCTTCCGGGTCGAGATCGAGCACACGGTTGGCATACTGCCTTGCGCTGGCAAAATCGCCGTCCGCCAGATACATACCCGCGCGCTTTAAAAGCGGTGCCTTCGGATCGGCTGTCTGCGGCTGCGGCGCGGGTGCGGGCGCAGCGGTTCTGCCCAGCAGTTTGTCGATCCCGCGCAGCAGATCCTGCGTCGCACCGATCTTGCCGAGATCCTGTGCCTGCAGCTTTGCGAATTCCTTCGGCATGTCATGGGCGTCGATGTTCTTATAGCACGGAATGAGCGACTTCTTCTGTCCGGCAGCAATCAGCTGCAAATACCGGCTCCACTCATTCTTGACCCACGGGGCGTTATAATACTCGTAGTCCGTGCCGACAGCCAGCATGACGCGCGCGGAATTGAGGGCTGCAAAGATATACGGCTCGTATTCCTGCCCGAGCTTATCCTCCAGCGTGATGCGGGAGAAGAACACGCGATAGCCCTTTTCCGTCAGTGCATCATATAAGTCCTGTGCCAAAACGGAATCGAGTGTCCTCTGGCCATTCTCGTCTGTCTCTTTGTAGCAGATAAAAATATCATATGGTTCTTCACGACTGGAAACTTCGATAATGCCGCGCCGCAGCTCCTCAATGGCTTTGGCTTCCTCGCGGTAAATCTTCCGCGTGACTACATCAGAATATTCCATGACCAGCTCAAAGTTTGCATCTTCGAGCACACTGTCAAAGCTCGACCGATGGCAGGTCGGAACCTTTTTACCCGTAGCCGGATCGTCGACGTACTCAATGCCGTATTTGCAGAGCACCAGTCCCCAATAGGCCTCTGGTTCCTCCGGAAATTCCGCGACGATCGATTCATAAACGCCCGCCGCTTTGTCAAATTCGCAGGAAAAGCGCAGCCGGTTCGCCCGCGCGAACAGCGTCAGTTTTTTCTCGTTGTCCTGCTTTGGAACCGTCTGCTGCGTTCCGCAGTATTCGCAGACTGCGATTTGGCTGTCTCCCGCAACGTTTAAATCCCCGCCGCACATTTTGCACTTGATAATTGCCATTCTTTTCTCCCTCTTTCGGTTTTATTTGGAACCCCTATCAAGATGATTTAACGCAAACTCCATGCAGAGTGTTAAAACTTCATTTCTTGTCCGCCCTGTATCGGCTGCAATCGCATCAATTTCCTGCAGCATATCGCGAGGTAATCGCATGGAAATAACAGCAGATTCACCGATGTACTTTTTTACTGGAATCTCCAAACGCAGCTCATTCAAACAATACCACCCCTTTATTTACCATCGTACTACAAATGTATTCTTCGTGCAAGCCTTTTCATAAAATAAATGCGATCGCAGACAAGCGTTCGCCGGGAAGCTCCTGCGTGACGATAAACGGCGTCCCATCAAGGCAGTAATCTACAACAGGAGGCGTCAGCTGCGAACGAAGCTGTGACAGGATCGAAATTTCATTGCCTCCTCAAAAATTCGATTTTCCAGTTTTCTTCCTGTCAAGTATGCCATACGGAATGAAATCCTGTAAAGAAATCTGGTAGAAAGTCCAGACGCGGCTGCTATCGGAACGGGAAAGACTATTGCAGCTCTCACCGCAGCCACGAGGAAGTTCTGAATAAAGCCGTCTGGGAACATACAGAAAAGCTGCGAGCGCAATATGCAGCCGAGCTGAAAAAGGTCACGCAACTGCAAAAACAGTGGGCATTGAGGAAGCCGGTCCTCGACGCCCACTGTTTTTGCAGAAAGAAATCCTGCGATTGGAGCAGGAGATTGACGAACTGGTGATGGAAAAACTAGGGTGTATCTGAAAACTCATGATGTGACCGGCAGCGAGGGATTTTTGCGTTGCGCAAGACATTTTTTCGCAGGAATACTGACGTATTTCAAGGAAAAATGACGCGGCGCACCGCAAAAAGGCCCGCTGTCCGGGTGCGTTGGGAGTTTTCAGATACACCCTAGCGTTCTGCAACGGCCAGAGCCGCATCGCCAAAAGAAAAACTATGCCCAATGATCAGGTCATATCCCTGAGATGCATAGTCCGTGAAAACTGCTTCCATCTCGGTAGGCTTGATGTTTTCCGTATATTTTACGGAGATGTTGTAGGTATCCTTTGCTTTCATAACAGCGTCATAAGCGAGCTGACTCCATGCTCCATCATTCACAGGAGTGACCAGGCAAAGTGCGACTTTCGCCTGATAGGCATCCTCTGTAGAAGCAGGAGACGCGCAGGCACACATACTGACCAACATCAGCAGGGCAAGAAATAAAGCGGTAAGTTTTTTCAAAGTAAATTTCTCCATCCTCACATCACATATAACTGATTTTTTCGCGCTAAGAAAACGCTTAGCTAGGATGACCTCTGTAGGCTGCAGCACTGCAGAGGGAACATCTTGCATTCAAAAATAGCAGTATTATTTGTTGAATTTTGGAGATGTGCAATATTTTGCAGTTTGATGTTTTTATAAAAAGACAAGTTGTCAGACAGCTTTCATCCCTAGTGCAGGAGCAACCGTAAGGGCGAAATACGGGCAGGATGCGAATTTGCAATTACGGCTGAAAGATGCCTCACTGTCGGTGCGTAAAACACATCATAATACTGTAAAACCTGCACAAAGAGCGGCGGCATAAAAATTGGTTTATTTTTTTAATCTTACTGCTTCAAAACGGAAGGATAATGGAGTAAAATTAAGTTGAATGCAAGAAAAAGTTTATTATTGTTCGAAATGCTTAAAAATGCTTGAAAAATCAAAGAATTCTACGTAGAATGGTTAAAAAATGTTCCGAGTTCGCGTTGAGGCTTTGACACAGTGCTTTCTGCTTTAAGAACATAATAGACCTTCTGACTACTAAAGGAGGATTTTTTATGGACAGCATCGATGCTCAATTGCTTCGGATTTTGGCAGAGGACGCACGCTGCTCTGCGACTGACATCTCAAAAAAGGTCAATCTATCCATACCGGCAGTCAACAAACGGATTTCCAGGTTGCGCGAAAACGGCATAATCGAGCGATTCACGATTCAATTGAATCCACAAAAGATTAACAGTTCTGTCCAGGCATTTGTACTGCTTGTTGTTGATCAGTATTCAAGGGTAAACGAACTACTTGAGTTTGTAAATGCAAAAGAGAACATCGTTGACTGTTATGCGATTACAGGAGAGTATGACTATCAGTTGAGACTGTACGCAAGGGATATTACAGAACTGGAAAGCATCTTACTCGAACTCAAAGGAAAAAAGTGTGTTTCCAAGAGCCATACGATCTTTGTGCTGATGGAACACAAACACATGCTGGGACCCTTCACCACCTAGCCTGTCAGATTCCGAGCACAATCAGAACTGTCGCCGGACCGGTCTTTCGCCCCCACCTTTATCACCTGTACGCCAATTGAGAAATCAAGAACAAACGAGAGAAAAGGAGATGTGAAATGTCCTGTTACGTCAATACCGTCAAAGGCCCTGTAAGCCCTGGGGAGTTGGGAATAACCCTGATGCATGAACACCTTGCAGAACTGAATAACTCAATGAAGCGGTGTTATGCAGATTGGTTTCATGCTGATATCTTCCTGGAGAAAATCAAGCCTGTCTTTCAAAAAGCAAAAAAAATACGGGTTGAGCACATATGTCGATCAGACAGCCGTGAATATGGGACGGGATATTCGCTTTATAAAGCGGGTTTCGGAATCGTGCGATGTCAACATTGTGGCGGCTACCGGTTTGTTCTTCTATGAAGAGAGCTGGCAAATCGATAAACCGTATGAGGAAATATCGGAGTTGTTTATTCGGGACATTGAAGAGGGCTGCGAGAGCACCGATATTAAGGCGGGAATGCTGAAAGCTGCGACGGACAGATTCGGGATCACCCCTGTAAATGTATTTCAGTTAAAGGCAGTAGCTCGTGCAGCGGCAATTACCGGCGTACCAGTAACAACACATACCATAGCGGCTGACCGGCTTGGTCTCGAACAGGCGCTGATTCTTGAAAAGGCAGGCGTGGATCTGTCCAAAGTTGTGATCGGTCACGTCGGCGACACGAATGATCTGGATTATTTGGAAGAGCTGCTGCGCATGGGTGTTTATCTCGGTCTGGACAGATTTGGGTTGGAAGTGCTATGGCCGGAGGAGGATCGCGTAAGGAATCTGCTGGAGCTTATGGATCGCGGCTGGATCAACAGGCTCATCATCTCGCAGGACATCCCCTTTTATTCCGACTGGGGGAAAAACAGCTTCAAAAAGTTCGAAGCGATCCGTTCTTTTGATAACATAACGGGCTTTACGCATATTTTTGAGAGCGTGCTTCCGAAGCTGAAAGCACGCGGTGTCAGCGAGGATGAAATCCATACGCTGCTTGTAAAAAATCCGGCTCGTGTTTTTCACGGAGGATACACATATTAGCTTGCCGAAGGCTGGAGCTGATTCAGGCCCTGTACCCAGTTCCTATGTTCTGGCGTTTTGGCTGTGTAATAAGGAGGAAGAAATGGATAGTTTAAAAAGGCTGGCCGCATCGGCTGTTGTGCCGGTTGTGGTATTGGATGACGCGAAGGACGCGGTCGCGACGGCGAAGGCTCTGCTTGCCGGCGGCGTGGACGTGATGGAAATCACGTTCCGCACGGCGGCTGCGGCGGATTCGATCAAGGCGGTCGCGGAAAGCTGCCCCGATATGCTCGTCGGTGCGGGCACGGTCATCACGCTCGACCAGTGCCGCAAGGCCGTCGAGTGCGGCGCGAAGTTCATCGTTGCCCCCGGCTTTGACGAGGAAGTCGTCCGCTGGTGCGTGGAAAACGGCGTTGCCGTGACGCCCGGCTGCGTGACGCCGACGGAAATCATGGCAGCCATGAAGCTGGGACTGAACGTCGTAAAGTTCTTCCCAGCAGGCGTGTATGGCGGACTTTCTGCCATGAAGGCGCTCTCGGGTCCCTTCGGCGGGATCAAGTTCATTCCGACCGGCGGCGTCAACACGCAGAACATCGGCGAGTTTATCGCCGCGCCGTTCATTCACGCGGTCGGCGGCAGCTGGGTCTGCCCGAAGGCGGACATTGCAGCCGGTAATTTTGAGAAGATCACCGAGCTTTGCAAACAGGCAAGATCTGCCGCGCTCGGCTTTGAGGTTGCGCACATCGGCGTCAACTGCGAAGATGCCGCAGCGGCATCCGCGGTCTGCGAGAAGCTGAACGAAGCGTTTGATCTGCCGGTCAAAGACGGCAGCTCTTCGATGTTTGCATCCAGCGGCATCGAGGTCATGAAGACCATGTTCAAGGGCAAAAACGGTCATATTGCGATCCGCACCAACTCTGTGGAGCTGGCGGCGGCAGAGCTTGCAAAGAAGGGCTTTGCATATGACGAAAGCTCGGCAAAGTATAAAAACGGTCGTATGACAGTTGCATACCTCAAAGATGAGTTCGGCGGCTTTGCCGTGCATCTGCTGCAGAAGTAAGGAGGGACGAAGATGAAAGTTCTGACATTCGGTGAAATTATGCTCCGCCTGAAAGCGCCGGGACACGAGCGCTTCTTCCAAAGTCCGATGCTCGAGGCTACCTTCGGCGGCGGCGAGGCGAACGTGGCAGTCTCCCTTGCAAATTACGGCATGGACGCGGAATTTCTGACTATTCTGCCGCAGAACGATATTGCAGACGCCTGCATCCGCGAGCTGCGCTATTTTGGCGTGGGCACAAAGAAGATCGTCCGCGGCGAGGGTCGTATGGGCATTTATTACTTGGAGGGCGGCGCAAACCAACTGCCGAGCAAGGTCGTCTATGACCGCGCGTATTCCTCGATCGCGCTGGCAAAGCCGGGCGATATCGACTGGGACAAAGCCTTCGAGGGTGTGGACTGGTTCCATATCACGGGTATTACGCCTGCGATTTCTGAAAGCGCGATGGAGCTGTCTCTTGAGTCTGTCAAGGAAGCGAAGAAGCGGAACATCACCGTTTCCTGCGACCTGAACTACCGCAAGAACCTCTGGAAATATGGCAAAAAGGCATCCGAGGTTATGCGTGAGATGGCGAAGTATGTTGACGTGGCAATTGCCAACGAAGAAGACGTGCAGAAATCGCTCGAAATTACCGTCGATGTGAACGTGGAGTCCGGCGAGCTGGATCGCGAAAAGTACCGCGCGCTTGGCAACAAAGTTTTGGAAGCCTACCCGAACATGAAGTGCATCGCGATCACACTGCGCGAGAGCCACAGCGCGGACTGGAACGGCTGGGCGGCGTGCCTGAATGACGGCAAGGACTTCTATGTCTCAAAGAAATATGAGATCCGCGACATTATTGACCGTGTGGGCGGCGGCGACAGCTTCGGCGGCGGCCTGATTTACGGCCTGAACACCTACGCGGACGAAAAGACCGCGCTGGAGTTCGCTGTGGCGGCATCCTGCCTGAAGCACACGATTCTGGGCGACTACAACCGCGTCTCTGTCTCCGAGGTCGAGAGCCTGATGAAGGGCTCTGGCACGGGCCGTGTGCAGCGCTAAGCGGCAGTGGGCGAGGAACGAAGGAACGGCATCCGCATTAGAAGGCTGTTGATTTTCAAACATTCCCTTTCTAAACGTGGAAGTTTGCGATTTCGTTTGATTTGATTTCAAAATCCTCTTGACACGGCGATTCCTCCTGCTTATAATGAAAGGCAGGGGGAGATGCTCCTGGGGTGTCTGACAGCACGCTGGTTTTCCCCACATTTCTACAAATGGAGTCCGGGTCTATGTTCGGCTATGTCATGCCCCCGTTGCAAAACGCCAGGGGAAGGCAGATGCAGACGGCAGGACACCTACCTGCTTTAACAGCGGGTGAAAAGCATGCAGTGCATCGTCACTCTGGGAGCATCTTTTCTATTTGATGTGTCTGCGCAGGAGGCAGAGGTGAGAGCCTCTGTCTCCTTTTTTGCGCGACCGCAGAGCTGCATTGTTTCCAAATCTGCACATCCTGATTCGGAGACAAGCGAAGGTGGACGCTGCCTGCAGGCGGCGCTGCTCCCCCAAAGCACATCAGGAGGACAAAAATGTACTATATTGTTACGGATTCTTCCACTGACATGCCGCAGTCTTGGGTGGAGGCACAGCATGATTTCCACATCGTGTCGCTTTCCTGCACGATCAATGGCGTTTCCTCCGTTCCGGGAACGTCAGAAGTGGCGAAAAAGGAGACTTATCGTCAGCTCCGCAGCGGCGTGGTGATTAAGACCTCCGCCGTCAATACCGCGACGTGGGAGGAATGCTTCCAGAAGCTGCTGGACGAGGGTCAAGATGTCCTTTGCATTACGTTCTCCAGCGGACTGTCCGGCACTTATGCCGCCGCAGCGGACGCGGCGAAGGAACTTGCGCCGAAGTACCCGAATCAGAAAATCATCGTGATTGACAGCCGATGCGCGTCGGCAGGCGAGGGGTTGCTGGTGCATTATGCGCTGCAGAACCGCGAACAGGGCATGTCCATCGAGGAGAACGCAAAGTGGGTCAAGGAGCATATTCAGCACCTGATTCACTGGTTCACCGTCGATGACCTGATGTTCCTCTATCGCGGCGGCCGCCTGTCTGCAACCAGCGCGGTCGTTGGTTCGCTTGTGCGCATCAAGCCGATTATGCACGTTGATGAGGAAGGTCATTTGGCAGTTGTGGAGAAGGTGACGGGCCGCCGCCGCAGCATCCGCATCCTTGCCAACCGCGTCAAGGAGCATATCGTCAACCCAGAAGGGCAGATGATTTTCATCAGCCATGGCGATTGCGAGGATGAGGCGAACGCGCTGGCGGACATCATCAAGGCGGAAATCCCCGGCATTGCGGGCGTTCTGGTGACGTATGTCGGCCCAGTCATTGGCTCCCACTCCGGCCCCGGTACGCTGGCGATTTTCTTCCTCGGCGACCACCGCTGAGTGCCATCGTAGAAAGGAAAGTGTATGAATTTCCCTGCTTTCTCGTTTCCACATCTGCCGGGACGCAACGACCCCTGCTGGTGCGGGAGCGGCCGCAAGTACAAGAGCTGCCACTGTGCGTTTGACCAGCAGATTGCGTCGCTGGCGGCACAGGGGCACATCGTTCCGACGCATAAGATGATTAAAACGCCGGAGCAGATTGAAAAAATCAAGGAGAGTGCAAAGATTAATATTGCAGTTCTTGATTATGTTGCAGAGCATATTAAGGCA
>OHEG01000155.1_pt1 | contig 32179 bp, 26 predicted proteins | sample 1567181 | NCBI WGS metagenome assembly OHEG01 (sample SAMEA3879534, study PRJEB24766) | human gut metagenome | biome: human-associated habitat; feature: feces | place: USA | collected 1985/1987 | reverse complement strand
AAGACAGCCTTGAAGCACAGGCACGTGCCGAAGTAAAGAAAGAACCTGCCCTGAAGTTTACCCGCGAACAGATAGAAGCTTATACCACAGTAGGTGGAGCTCCCCACTTGGACGGCAGCTATACGATATTTGGAGAAGTAGTAGACGGTATGGACGTGGTAGCACGTATCGAAGCAGTAAAAACCAATCGTACAGACCGTCCGGAAAAGGATGTACGTATACTGAAAGCTTCTGTCATAGAGAAATCGGATAAAGAATAATGATACAAGTAAACCATCATACACTGTCCAACGGACTGCGTATCGTACACAATGAGGACAACTCTACTCAAATGGTTGCCCTCAATGTGTTGTACGATGTAGGAGCCCGCGACGAAGATCCGGAACACACCGGTTTCGCCCATCTGTTCGAACACTTGATGTTCGGCGGTTCGGTGAATATTCCCGACTATGATGTTCCGGTACAAAACGCCGGCGGCGAGAATAACGCCTGGACCAACAACGATATTACCAATTATTACATTACTCTTCCCTACCAGAATGTAGAAACAGGATTCTGGCTGGAGAGCGACCGTATGCTGAGCCTCGACTTCAGTCCGCAAAGTCTGGAAGTACAGCGTCAGGTAGTCATCGAAGAATTCAAGCAGCGCAACCTGAACCAGCCTTATGGCGATGCTTCACATTTGCTGCGCGAAATGGCTTACCAAAACCATCCGTACCGCTGGCCGACCATCGGAAAGGAGATCAGTCACATTGCCAACGCCACGCTGGAAGAGGTTAAAAGCTTCTTCTACCGGTTTTACGCCCCGAACAATGCGATTCTCGCCATCACCGGACACATTTCCTTCGACGAAACTGTCCGTCTGGCTGAGAAATGGTTCGGTCCGATACCCTCACGCAATATACCCAAACGTGAATTGCCGGCAGAAAAGCCTCAAACAGCGATACGCCGACGCAGCGTAGAACGAAAAGTTCCGGTAGACGCTTTGTACATGGCTTTCCACATGTGTAACCGGTTCCATCGTGCATATTACGTGTTCGACATCATCACCGATCTGCTATCGAACGGACGTTCATCGCGTTTCATACAGACACTGGTACAAGAGAAAAAACTCTTTACCTCCATCGATGCTTATATTTCGGGCAGCCTCGACGAAGGTTTACTGCACATTACGGGTAAACCAGCATCGGGCGTCACACTGGAACAGGCAGAAGAAGCTGTATGGCAGGAACTCGACAAATTGAAAATGGTCCCAGTAGCCGAAGATGAACTGGAAAAGGTGAAGAACCGTTACGAAAGCGAACAAATTTTCAATAATATAAATTACCTGAACGTAGCAACGAATCTGGCATTCTTTGAACTGCTGGGACGGGCGGAAGATATCAATCAGGAAGTAGGAAAATACCGTTCGGTTACGGTAGAACAGATACAAGAGACGGCACGGCGTACCTTTGTTCCCGAGAACTGTAACATCCTATATTATAAAGCAATCAAATGAGTCAGTCACATTACCGAGCATTGTTGTCACTGGGGCTCCCTATCGTCATCGGACAGATAGGAGTCATCGTACTGGGATTTGCCGACACACTGATGATTGGTCATCACAGCACGACGGAACTGGCGGCTGCCAGCTTCGTGAACAACATGTTTAACCTTGCCATTATCTTCAGTACAGGCTTTGCCTATGGACTGACTCCCGTAGTAGGTAGTCTGTTCGGTCAGCATAAAATCGGAGATGTGGGAAGGATTCTCAAGAACAGCCTGGCAGCCAATACCGTACTGGCTGCCATCGTATGCCTGATAATGACAATGCTTTACCTGAATCTGAACCGGATGGGACAACCCGCCGAGCTGATACCGCACATGCGACCTTACTTCATGGTTCTGCTGGTTTCCCTTCCTTTCGTGCTGTGGTTCAACGGATTCAAACAATTTTCCGACGGCATAACCGATACCAAAGTGTCGATGTGGATACTGCTGAGCGGCAATATTCTGAATATCATCGGCAACTATATTCTTATTTACGGCAAGTTCGGCATGCCGGAACTGGGCTTACTGGGTGCCGGCGTTTCCACGCTGGTGTCGCGCATTCTCATGGTGATAGCTTATTTAGTCTTATTTTTCGGTACCCGCCGCTACCAGTCTTTCCGGGAAGGCTTCCGTCGGGGCAACCTCAACAAAGCCGATTTCAGTCGCCTGAACAGGCTGGGATGGCCCATTGCCGCACAGATGGGAATGGAAACAGCCTCTTTCAGCCTGAGTGCTGTCATGGTGGGCTGGCTGGGAAGTGCAGAACTTGCCAGCTATCAGATCATGATTGCCGTATCACAAATTTGCTTCATGATGTATTATGGCATGGGAGCAGCCGTATCGGTCCGTATCAGCAACTTCCTCGGACAGAGAGATATGGAGAACGTAAGGCACACGGCAAACGTAGGTTTCCATATCATCCTGATCATGATTGTCTGTACATCCATCCCTATTTATCTGCTTCGTAATCATTTGGGAGGCTGGTTTACCGACGACGCGACCGTAGCTGCCATGGTAGCACAGGTCATCATCCCGTTCCTGCTCTACCAGTTTGGCGACGGATTGCAAATCAATTTTGCCAACTCACTGAGGGGCATCGCCGATGTACGTCTGATGATGCTGTTTTCGTTTATCGCTTATTTTATCATATCACTGCCCTTGGGGTATCTGTTCGGCTTTGTCTGCAACTGGGGAATTACCGGTATATGGATGGCTTTCCCGTTCGGACTGACCAGCGCCGGTATCATGTATTATCTCAGGTTCAGGTATAAAACAAGGAAAGGAGTCTGACTATGTTTTCCACTTCTACCAAAATCGCTTTCGGATATATCCTGCTTATCTGCCTGCTTTTCGGTGCCATCGGGTATATCTACCAGCAAATGACGCTGCTTACCACTCCTACGGGACTGGAAGAAACCATCAGTAATCGAAGGAAAACCACGCATCAGATTGTGACCCAACTGTACGAAGCTGAAATCATCGGACAGACCTTGCGTACCGGACGTCTGAACGAATATCCGAAGTATAAAAAGGCCATGAAGGAAGCAAGCCTGCTTATCGACTCACTCCAGCAACTCCTGACGGATACTTTACAACAGTTACGTCTGGACACCGTACGCTCTCTGGTTCGAAACAAGGAACAAAACATGATACTGGTCCTCGAAGCCATGCGACAAAGCCCGACAGATGAACTGTACCGTCAGCAACTGGACAGCCTGATTATGCAACAGGATTCTATTCTGAACAGCACGCATGTACGCCGACGGGTCGTTACGCACCATAATTCGTATACCATTCATCACAAACCGAAAAAGTTCTTCCGCCGACTGGCAGATGTATTTTCTCCCGGCAAACCCGATTCTACGCAGGTAGACAATATCATACAGGAAGAATATACCGATACAATAGACGAAGCTTACAATCCGGTAGATACCATCGCCACCATGCTGACTTCCATACAGCACAAGGTCTTCCAGACGAGACAGGAAAGTCAGCGGACACTCGATGTCCGTATCAACCAGTTGCGTATTGCTGGAGGAAGAGTCAGCCAGCGCGTAAACCAGTTGCTGGAAACAATCGAGGACGATGAACAAAAGGCTATGGAAATCCGCTTTACCCACGAACAGAGTATCCGCCAGCAGGCAGCATGGACCATGGCAACCATCGCCATTCTTGCAGTCTTGCTGGTACTGATCTTCTTTACCATTATCTGGCGCGATATTACCCGCAGCAACCATTACCGTAAAGAACTGGAGAAGGCCAAGCTATATGCCGAAAACTTGCTTGTGGCACGAGAAAAGCTGATGCTGACTATTACGCATGACATAAAGGCTCCGGCTGGTTCCATCATAGGATATATTGATTTATTAATCAGACTGGTACACGACAAACGCCAGCAGTTCTACCTGCATAACATGCGAAGTTCGGCACATCATCTGCTGGATCTGGTCACTTCACTGCTCGACTATCACCGACTGGAAGCCGGAAAGATGGACATTCATCCGGTAACCTTCAACCCGCACGAACTGTTTGAAAGCATTTATACCAGTTTCTTGCCCGGAGCTGAAAAGAAAGGACTGACACTCGAGCTAAAAGAACACATACCTCCTACACTCAATCTGGAAGGAGATCCGTTCCGTATACGCCAGATTGCAGAGAACCTGATATCGAATGCTCTGAAATTTACTTCGCAAGGCAGCATTACGATAGAAGTTGACTACGGTCAGAACCGCTTTACATTCCAAGTAAAAGATACAGGATGCGGAATGAATCCACAAGAACAGCAACGCGTATTTCAAGCGTTTACACGACTACAAAGTGCCCAGGGACAAGAAGGTTTCGGTCTGGGACTATCCATCACAAAAAAACTGGTTGAACTGCTGAAAGGAGAAATTTCGATAGAAAGCGTTCCGGGAAAAGGCACCACTTTCCAAGTGGAGTTGTATCTTCCTAGAGTAACCAAGGCACCAGTTACTCACGAAGAGACATTGCCGGACGATAAAAAGCAATGGCGACTTCTGCTGATAGACGATGACCGTATCCAGCGAAATTTGACAGAAGTAATGATTTATGACTTATTCAATCATGCGAACCACAACATACCTCCGGTGATCAAAAGTTGTGAACAGCCCGAAGAACTTTTCCAGCTGATTGCTTCTGAACCCTTTGACGTAGTTCTTACCGATATACAAATGCCGGCAATGAACGGATTTGAACTGCTCCAGAAACTGAGAAGCCTCAACGTTCCGCAAGCAAAGACGATTCCCGTCATAGCTATCACGGCACGAAGCGACATGGATGAAGCGGATTTTCAAGCCAAAGGCTTTGCCGGATGCCTGCATAAACCGTTCAATCAAGATGAATTACTGAAGATATTCAAGATACATGCATCGGCAGACTGGAAAGAAATACCGCCACAGGAAGAGCATAAGCTCACATCTGCACCAACAGACAATGCGTATAACTTTTCACCACTGACAGCCTTCTCGGGAGATGATCCGGAAGCGGCACACGAAATTCTGGAGACCTTCATTGGAGAAAGTTCCAAAAACTATGAACGAATGAAACAGGCATTGGAAGCTGGAGATATGGAGGATTTATGTGCTGTAGCTCATAAAATGCTTCCTACCTTTACCATGATCGAAGCTAAAAAGGCTGTGCCGGCATTGCAATGGTTGGAGTTTCATCGGGGAAAAACGGTGCTGACTGACGAGGCAAAGGAACAAGCTGAGATTGCTCTGACTTGCATTGCCGACGTCATAGAGCAGGCACGCAAGGTTATCAGTAATATACCTCATGCATAAACAACGAGGCGGCATGTTCCAAAGAAAACTTAAAAAGAAGCTTGTTCGGGCTCACTTTTCGAAAAATTCGAACAAGCTCTAAATACAATAGCGAAAAAACACTATCTTTGTATAAATATTGCCTTGATATACCTGAACATTTGATTGTAGAGTGGAATTAAATTTCCAAAATCGCATCACAAATATTCTATAAAAAATAAGACTTTCTTACGGTGAAACAGGATACTCTTCGATCTATCGGTCGATAGAGAGTAACCGGGAAAGCAAGGCTATGAAATGATAAATACATCGGATAAAAAGAAATATATGATTCCGTCTATTCTGATAATCGAGGATGATTTGACTTTTTCTACCATGCTCAAAACATGGCTGGGGAAAAAAGGATTCGAAGTTGATACGGCAAGCAGCAGTTCACGCGCTAAGAAACAACTCTCGGCACGTTCTTACGACCTTATACTGTCCGACTTACGTTTACCCGACCAAGACGGGATTCACCTGCTCGCATGGCTCCGCAGCCAGTCGCGCACCACTCCTTTTATCATCATGACAAGCTATGCGGAAATCCAAACTGCCGTACAAGCTATCAAACAAGGAGCAAGCGATTACATTGCCAAGCCGGTACAGCCTGACGAACTGTTGAAAAAAATAAAGGAAGCCATTCAGAAACCGGAGCCGGAAGGATCTCCCGCCGAAATGATACCCGAAAAGACAGCTTCTCAAAGCTTTTTGGAAGGAGAAAGTGAAGCCGCACATCAGCTTTTCAGCTACGTGAGGCTGGTAGCTCCTACCCAGATGTCTGTGCTAATAAACGGAGCAAGTGGAACCGGCAAGGAATATGTAGCCCACCGAATTCATGAACTAAGTAAGCGAAACGGCAAGCCTTTTATCGCCATAGACTGCGGATCTATCCCCAAAGATCTGGCAGCTTCCGAATTTTTCGGACATATAAAGGGCTCTTTTACGGGTGCGCTGAACGACAAAGTAGGAGCTTTCGAAGAAGCCAACGGGGGAACATTGTTTCTCGATGAAATAGGAAATCTGAGCTACGAAGTGCAGGTACAACTGTTACGCGCCTTACAGGAACGACGGATCCGCCGGATCGGCTCAACAAAAGAAATAGAAGTCGACGTACGACTGATAAGTGCTACCAATGAAAATCTGCAAGAAGCAATAGCCAAAGGTAACTTCCGAGAAGATCTGTATCACCGCATCAATGAATTTACCTTGCGTATGCCCGACTTGAAAGAACGTCCTGAAGACATTCTGCTCTTTGCAAACTTCTTTCTGGATCAGGCGAACCGCGAACTGGAGCGCGATCTCATCGGTTTCGATGCCGCAGCCAGCGAAGCTCTCCAACGCTATTCATGGCCAGGCAATCTCCGCCAGTTGAAAAATATCGTGAAACGTGCTACCCTACTGGCACGGGGAGAGTTTATTACGTTACACGATCTGGGTGACGACATTTTATCGCATCCTGCAAGTGCCCCGCAAACTTCATCCTTTGTTCTGCACGACGAACAAATGGAGAAGCAACGTATTCTGAATGCCTTGCAGCAGACAGGAAACAATAAGACGAAAGCTGCACTTCTGCTCGGCATCGACCGCAAGACATTATACAATAAAATGAAACTGTATAACATAGGATAATTTCTCTCCGGTAACTACCGATAGATGAAAACATACCCCGAAAAGTGTGGAATTATTCCACAATACTCCCCAATCATTCCACACTTTCCACATTCTTCCCTAAAAAGTTGTTCCATCAAACAAAAAGGAAATCAACCACTTACAAAAGCGATAAAGTTTGGCACGCCAATTGTATTGTATAATAGAGAGAATTGATAAACACACACTTTATTACAACATAAAAGGCAAAAACTAAACTACAAAAACCCAACCCCATAAAAACAAAAGAGAGAAAGGTACGTTTCTTCCCCCTGAAACGTAACCTTTAAGAAAATGAAGATGCCTATGTGTTTTTTAATGAACGGGAGCGCTGTGAAGCGTTTCCGTTTTTCTTTTTATCGATTCATGTCGAATCCATTCCATAGATTACCCGAAGGAACAGGTGCTGTCACATCAATCAGTTCTTTCGAAACCGGATGTATAAAACGAATGTGACGTGCATGCAGACAAATGCTTCCGTCCGGATTGGAACGGGGAAAGCCATATTTCAAGTCTCCTTTGATGGGACAACCCATCTTGGCCAGCTGACAGCGGATTTGATGATGACGCCCTGTTTTTAAGTTTATCTCCAACAAATAATAATTCTGCGAATGACCAATCAACTTATAATCGAGAATAGCCTTCTTGGAGTTTTTCACCTCCTTGTCGTAAGCATACGATTTGTTCTGTTTTTCATTACGCACCAGATAGTGAACCAGTTCCCCCTCTTCGGCAGGAGGACATTGCTTTACAATGGCCCAATAGGTTTTCTTCACCTCACTGTTGCGGAACATATCGTTCAGACGGCTCAGTGCCTTGCTGGTTTTGGCAAATACGACCAGTCCGCTTACCGGACGATCCAGACGATGTGTCACCCCCAAAAACACATTACCGGGCTTTGCATATTTCTCCTTGAGATATTGTTTCACGGTTTCAGACAATGGAACATCTCCAGTCTTATCACCCTGCACAATTTCGGAAGCCGTTTTATTGACTATTATAATATGGTTATCTTCGTATACTACGGTCATAATACCCTGAAATAAAAAGATGAAGAATGAAGAACTGTGCGACAACCACATGCCGGCACGAAGATTCCCCATCCTTCATCCCCGATTATTTACTACTTATTCTATTACATATTCATACCACCGTCTACCTGGATAACCTGTCCTGATACATAAGCAGACAAGTCAGAAGCCAGGAACAAAGCGATGTTTGCCACATCTTCCGGAGTACCGCCACGACGCAAAGGAATCTTCTTGGCCCATTCAGCCTTCACTTCATCAGACAACTTAGCAGTCATATCTGTAATGATGAAGCCCGGAGCGATAGCGTTCGCACGGATACCACGAGAACCCAATTCCTGAGCAATTGACTTAGCCAGACCAATCAGACCTGCCTTTGAAGCAGAATAGTTGCACTGACCAGCGTTTCCGTGTACACCTACTACAGAAGCCATGTTGATAATATTACCACTCTTCTGACGCATCATGATAGGTGTGCAGGCATGAATGAAGTTGAAAGCTGACTTCAGGTTGACGTTGATAACGGCATCCCATTGTCCTTCGCTCATACGCATCATCAAGCCATCCTTTGTAATTCCAGCATTATTTACCAGAATATCGATTGTACCGAAATCTTCCTTGATCTGTTCTACAACCTTTGCTGTATCTTCAAAGCTGGCAGCATTCGAAGCATAACCTTTTACCTTTACGCCCAATGCAGCGATTTCAGCTTCTGTATTCTTTCCGTTTTCATCAATAACCAAGTCTGTGAACGCAATATTTGCACCTTCTGAAGCAAACTTCATTGCGATAGCCTTACCGATACCACGAGCAGCACCAGTTACAATAGCTGTTTTTCCTGTTAATAATCCCATGTTTTTTTATATTTAAAAGATTAAACTTATTTCTCTTTCCGGCAACCTAATGCCCCATATACGATTTTCGACACATACCTCCAGCCCGTTTCATCGTCAAGGTCTTCACCTATCTGACCGCGAATGTACGGTACTTCAATTCCTTTAATGCAATAATGCAAGATATCTGCCGTTATCTCTACGTTATCAATGTCGAAGATCCCCTGATCTTTTCCTTCCTTCAAGACTTCACGAAACAACTTAATTTCATTGTTGTCGAAGTATTTCCTCATAGCTTCCACACGCCAGATGTCACGGAAAAAATCGGCACGGAGCGTACCATTACGGTAAACGGCCATCTTTATGATATCCAGATGAGTCATAATCAGCTCCAGGATTTTCTTATCCGGAACAATCGGTTTCCGGGCAACCTTATCCATCGTATCCGAAAGCATCTTGAGCTCAGACTCTACTACGGCCATGTAAATCTGATCCTTATTTTTAAAATAAGTATATAGCGTACGGCGCCCTTTCTTAGAAGCCAGGGCAATGTCGTTCATTGTCGTAGCTTCTACACCTTTCTTGGCAAACAACTGCCGGGCAACATCCACCAATTTAGCTCTGGTCTTTAGTACAGTCATTCTAACTCTCCTATTGCACAATCATGTATATTGTGAGCAAAATTACTGTTTTTCTTTTATCTACACAAATCCAAGGTATATTTTCCACCACGAAGATGAAGAGTTTATGAAAAAACAGCAATAATACTCAAGTCGTAACACGAATATTTCTTCATATCCGACGTCTTTCTAATCGTAAACAGATAAACAACTGTCACTCAATCAATAAGAAATATCAAGAACAATCTCTGCATAAATAAAGGAAAATGTGCTGACATATTTTTATTTTTTGTACAAAAAATCCGAAAATTTGTACAAAAACTACAGTACATCTGCCCTGCTTCCCCATCGCTTCTCAGCATACCTTGACAAGAGCTTACTCAAAACTCTTCTTTTTACCATCTATAATTTTCGAAAAAGAATAGCGACTTAACGATTTTTTTCAACAAAAAAGCCACCTGAAAATAAAATCTACGCGTATTTCTGCATATTTTTAGCAGAAAAATGCAGAAATAGTCAAATATTTCACTAAATAATTTGTCTTTTTAAAATAAAGTCCTTACCTTTGCACCGCAATTAAGAAATAACATCGCGGAGTGGAGCAGTTGGTAGCTCGTTGGGCTCATAACCCAAAGGTCGTCTGTTCGAGTCAGGCCTCCGCAACTACGAGAGAAACTTCAGGTTTCTCTTTTTTTATGTCGTAATATACCCCAAAAAGGGTATTGCCTCCCCTCTCTTTTCCTCCTACCTTTGCCCAAAAGAAAAAGAAAATAATTATGGCACAGGTAAAAAAACAACTTACAGAACTTATCGGACATACTCCCCTACTGGAACTTGAACGTTTAGAAAAGGCTCATAATGCCCAAGCACGTATTATCGCCAAGTTAGAGTACTTCAATCCCGGCGGCAGCGTAAAAGACCGCATTGCATTGGCTATGATTGAAGATGCAGAAAAAAGAGGCCTTTTGAAAGAAGGAGCCACTATCATTGAGCCCACCAGTGGAAATACCGGTGTAGGCCTGGCATGGGTAGCCAGCGTAAAAGGCTACAAAACCATACTCACCATGCCGGAAACCATGAGTATAGAACGGCAAAACCTGCTGAAGGCGTTGGGAGCGCAACTTGTCCTCACCCCAGGAAGCAAAGGCATGAGCGGAGCCATTGAAAAAGCCAACGAGCTGCGAGACAATACACCTGGAGCAGTCATCCTGCAACAGTTTGAGAATCCCGCAAATCCTCGCACACATGTACATACCACCGCACAGGAAATATGGGAAGACATGGAGGGCAAAGTAGATGTATTCATCGCCGGAGTAGGCACAGGAGGAACATTAAGTGGAGTAGGCGAAGGTTTGAAACAGCATAATCCACAAATTGAGATTATCGGTGTAGAACCGGATTCATCCGCCGTTCTCTCAGGCGAGAAACCCGGTATGCACAAGATACAAGGTATCGGTGCCGGATTTATTCCCAAAACATTCAACCGCAATGTAGTAGACAGAATCATCCGTGTGACCGACGATGATGCCATCCGTACAGGAAGAGAACTTTCCCTCAAAGAAGGACTGTTAACGGGTATTTCCGCGGGAGCAGCCACCTATGCTGCCCTGCAAGTAGCCTCACAACCGGAGTATGCCGGAAAGAATATCGTAGTACTGCTTCCTGACACCGGCGAACGGTATTTATCTACAGCACTATTCGCTTTTGAAGAATACCCTCTTTAACAAAATCAGATACAATATTCTACCGTATTGACAATTCCCGCACGGAGCGCATAACGAATCGCTTCGTGCGCATTGTTTACTTCCAGTTTCCGGAAAATATTCTTACGATGGGTCGCCACCGTATATACACTCAAAAAACGCTCTGCTGCAATCTCTTTTGTACTCTTCCCCAGTGCCATAGCTCGTAGAATTTCTTTCTCCGTTTGCGTCAGTGGAGCCATTCTATTTTGCTTCTTTCCTTCCTCACGAAGCAAATCCTTCGCCTTACCACAAACAAACTGACACCCTCCATTCACATCACGCAGACATTGATTTACTTCCGCCAACGGCGCATCCTTCATCAACACATGAAATGACGAGCCCGCAAGCAGCATTCTACGCACAAAATCACGTCCCAGCTGATCACTAAACAATACAAAGTCAGCCTTCGGAAAACGCTCATGCAATACCAGCAGCTGTTCCACCGAACAATCAAGCAAAGTATAATCCAGCACCACACATGCTTCAGGATACTCAGCCAACGATTCCGCCAAGGACCTCCAATCCAAAGCCTCCACATAAACACATACCGGATACAATCCGGCAGCAATAGCCTTCATGCCATAGCGAGTCACATCTTGATTATCTGCCAGAATTAATGTTTGCATATAAGAAAGATATTAAAAAAAGAAAGCTCCGCAAAATTGCGAAGCTTGAAGTGGGCGTTGACGGATTCGAACCGCCGACCCTCTGCTTGTAAGGCAGATGCTCTGAACCAGCTGAGCTAAACGCCCTTAGCTCTCGTTCTCAATTGCGGTTGCAAAGGTACGGCTTTATTTTGAATATGCAAATATTTGCTCTGTTTTTTTCACAAAAACCATCGTGAAGCCTGCAAAAAAGTACATTTCTCACCTCCCAAACCTCTGCAACCGACTCTATATATCAGTTTCCTCGGTAGGTAGAATAACCGTAAGGCGATAAAGTGATAGGCACATGATAATGTTTTTTCCCCTTTATTTCGAAAGCAACCTCGACAAAAGGATAAAATGTATCCTCTCCCATCAGGTCAAAATAAGTTTTTATGTGATAAATAAGTTTATACACACCATCGTGCTCCGTACCATCTTCCTTCAAGAAATCCTTGACACGACCGTTTTCATCGGTGAGTTTCTCTTCTATCATTTTCCATTTCCCGTCAGCCTGCTGTTTATACAGACTTATCTTCACATTAGGAGCGGGCTTTCCCTGAGTAATATCCAGAATATGGCTTGACAACTGATAGGAATTTTCCTGAGCCAAGGCAAAGCTCAAAGAAAGAAACATAAGTATGCAACTTAACGCAATCTTTTTCATAAGTACCATTTTTTTAAGATAAACAAATAATCATATATAATAAGGAACAGCCCATTTTCCTTTTTTGTTCACTGATACAAACAAAAATCGCTATCCGGCAAATACAAGGTACTTGTATCTATTCCGAATAGCGATTTATCTTAATTATGCTTATCGTAAAATCTGAACGTTATTCTTGTGCAAAACGCTTTGCCTGTTCAGCTATCAGTGCAGCATCATCAAAGTAATTGATTTTCATGGCACGACGTACCTCATCCATGGTCTGTGCTGCTGTTTCACGAGCTACTTCACAACCTTTCTTCAGCATATCGTATACTGCCGGAATATCTTTTTCGAACATTTTACGACGGTCACGTATCGGTGCAAGTTCTTCCTGCATAATGGCTGCCAGGAATTTCTTCACCTTCATATCTCCCAGTCCACCACGAGTATAGTGAGCCTTCAACTCATCCAGACTTGCATAGTCGGGCAAATAACGTTCGAAATGTTCCGGACGGCAGAAAGCATCCAAGTATGTGAAGACACAGTTTCCTTCCAACTTACCCGGATCGCTGACCTTAATATGAGTCGGATCAGTATACATGCTCTTTACCTTCTTTTCAACTTCATCAGCCGAATCGGCCAGATAGATACAGTTACCCAGAGACTTACTCATCTTGGCCTTACCATCGGTACCCGGCAGACGCATACAAGCGGCATTGTCCGGCAAAAGAATTTCCGGTTCAACCAGCGTTTCACCATAAATATAATTGAAACGGCGAACAATCTCTCTGGTCTGCTCAATCATCGGTTCCTGATCTTCTCCTACCGGAACTGTCGTAGCCTTGAAAGCAGCAATATCGGCAGCCTGGCTGATAGGATAAGTAAAGAATCCTACAGGAATACTTGCTTCAAAGTTACGCATCTGAATCTCTGTCTTTACCGTAGGATTACGCTGCAGACGAGAAACCGTTACCAAGTCCATGAAATAAAAGCTCAACTCATAAAGTTCCGGTATCTGCGACTGGATGAAGATTGTAGATTTCGTAGGGTCCAGTCCGGCAGCCAGATAATCGAGAGCCACCTCAATCACGTTCTGACGAACTTTTTCCGGATTATCTATATTGTCGGTCAAAGCCTGTCCATCGGCCTCGAAAACAAAGATTTTATCGTAAAGTCCTGAGTTCTGAAGTTCCACACGACGACGCAGCGAACCAACATAATGTCCGATATGCAGTTTCCCGGTTGGACGATCGCCGGTAAGTATAATTTTTTCCTTTTTCATCATTATATCTTTGAGATTTATTAATTAGCAGCAAAGATAAGCAAATCCTTTGTTTTCTTCAAAATTAATTGTTTCTTTGCATGTATAAGACTATGAACGACAACCATAAATCTAATTAATAAAACACCATGAAGAAAGAATTGAAGAAAGTCCTGGTGCTTGGCTCAGGCGCACTTAAAATCGGTCAAGCCGGAGAATTCGATTATTCAGGCTCACAGGCTCTGAAAGCCTTGCGTGAAGAAGGTATCAGTTCTGTATTAGTAAATCCTAATATCGCTACTATCCAAACATCGGAAGGTATTGCCGACCGAGTATATTTCCTGCCGGTTACTCCTTATTTTGTAACCGAAATCATCAAGAAAGAACGTCCAGACGGTATCTTACTGGCATTTGGAGGACAGACTGCCCTGAACTGCGGTACAGAATTATACCAGACTGGAGTGCTGAAGGAATATGGTGTAAAAGTTCTGGGAACGTCGGTCGAAGCCATAATGTACACCGAAGACCGTGACCTATTTGTCAAGAAGTTGAATGAAATTGAACTGAAAACACCCATCAGTCAGGCGGTAGAAAACATGTCGGATGCCCTGACTGCTGCACGCCGCATCGGCTATCCGGTCATGATCCGTTCGGCATATGCTCTTGGCGGACTGGGAAGTGGTATCTGTCCCAACGAGGAAAAATTCATTGAACTGGCTGAAAGCGCTTTTACCTTCTCTCCGCAAATACTGGTAGAAGAATCGCTCAAGGGATGGAAAGAAATAGAATTTGAAGTAATCCGCGATGCAAACGATCATTGCTTTACGGTTGCCAGCATGGAAAATTTCGATCCGCTAGGCATTCATACGGGTGAATCGATCGTGGTGGCTCCAACTTGTTCTCTGACTCAGGATCAGGTTGTCATGCTACAGGAATTATCGAAACAATGTATCCGCCATTTAGGCATCGTGGGAGAATGTAACATACAATATGCCTTTAATGCCGATTCGAACGACTATCGTATCATTGAAGTAAATGCACGCCTCAGCCGTTCCTCTGCTTTGGCATCCAAAGCAACGGGTTATCCGCTGGCTTTCGTAGCTGCTAAAATCGCTTTAGGCTATACGCTCGATGAAATCGGTGAAATGGGCACTCCAAATTCGGCTTATGTAGCTCCTTCACTGGATTATTTAATCTGCAAAATTCCGCGCTGGGACCTGACCAAGTTTGTCGGTGTATCACGCCGTATCGGCTCCAGCATGAAATCGGTCGGCGAAATCATGTCCATCGGACGTTCATTCGAAGAAATTATCCAGAAGGGACTTCGTATGATCGGCCAAGGCATGCATGGTTTCGTAGGCAATGACCATACACGCTTCGATAATTTGGACGATGAGCTTGCCAACCCGACCGACTTGAGAATCTTCGCAATTGCTCAGGCACTGGAAGAGGGATACGATATTCAACGTATCTACGACCTGACCAAGATAGACCCATGGTTCATCGGCAAGCTGAAAAACATCGTTGACTACAAAGCCAAGCTCCAATCGTACAATTCGCTGGAAGAACTTCCTGCCGAGGTTTTGCGTGAAGCAAAGGCATTAGGTTTCTCCGACTTCCAGATTGCCCGCTTCGTACTGAAGCCTAAAGGTGGAAACATGGAAAAGGAAAATCTGATGGTACGTGCTTACCGTAAGAAACTGGGTATCCTTCCGGCTGTAAAACGCATCAATACGGTTGCTTCCGAACATCCGGAACTGACGAACTATCTATACATGACATACGGTGCCGAAGGATACGACATCAATTACTATAAGAATGAGAAATCGGTAGTCGTACTCGGCTCAGGCGCTTATCGCATCGGTTCGTCTGTAGAATTCGACTGGTGTTCTGTCAATGCTATTCAAACAGCACGCAAACTGGGATATAAGTCAATCATGATTAACTATAATCCGGAAACGGTATCGACCGACTACGATATGTGTGACCGTCTGTATTTCGATGAACTGTCATTCGAACGTGTACTCGATGTCATCGATTTGGAACAGCCTCGTGGTGTCATCGTATCCGTAGGCGGACAAATTCCGAATAACCTCGCCATGAAACTTTATCGCCAGGCGGTTCCTATTTTAGGAACATCTCCTATATCTATCGACCGTGCCGAAAACCGCAATAAATTCTCGGCCATGCTCGATCAGTTAGGAATCGACCAGCCCGCATGGCAGGAACTGACAAGTCTGGATGATGTTAAAGCTTTTGTGGCAAAGGTAGGCTATCCGGTACTGGTTCGTCCATCGTATGTATTGAGCGGTGCCGCCATGAACGTATGTTACGACGAAGAAGAACTTACCCGCTTCTTGCAGATGGCAAGTGAAGTTTCGAAAGAATATCCGGTAGTTGTTTCTCAGTTCATGCAAGAAACCAAAGAAATAGAATTTGATGCGGTAGCCCAAAATGGCGAAATCGTAGAATATGCCATTTCCGAACACATTGAATATGCTGGCGTACATTCGGGAGATGCTACACTTGTATTCCCGGCACAACAAATTTATTTCTCTACAGCCCGCCAGATCAAAAAGATCAGTCGCCGCATTGCACAGGAACTGAATATTTCCGGTCCGTTCAATATTCAGTATCTTGCCCGTAAAAATGAAGTTAAGGTAATAGAATGTAATTTGCGTGCTTCACGCAGCTTCCCGTTTGTTTCTAAAGTTTTGAAGCGTAACTTCATCGAAACAGCAACACGTATCATGCTCGACGCTCCATACACCCGTCCGGACAAGTCGGCATTCGACATCGACCGCATCGGCGTAAAGGCATCCCAGTTCTCGTTTGCCCGCCTCCAGAATGCCGATCCTGTTTTGGGAGTCGATATGTCGTCTACAGGAGAAGTCGGCTGTCTGGGCGACGACTTCAACGAAGCGCTGCTCAACGCACTGATTGCAACAGGCTACAAGATTCCGAAACAGTCCGTTCTGTTCTCTTCCGGTGCTACCAAGTCGAAAGTCGATTTGCTGGATGCCAGCCAGATGCTTCACCAGAAAGGATACAACATCTATGCTACAGCTGGTACGGCTGCCTTCCTGAACTCTCACGGCATTACCACTACTCCGGTGTTCTGGCCGGATGAACGTCCGAATGCAGAAAACAATGTGATGAAGATGATAGCCGAGCATAAGTTTGATTTGATAGTCAACATTCCTAAGAATCACTCCAAACGTGAGTTGACAAACGGTTATCGTATCCGGCGTGGAGCTATAGACCATAACATCCCGCTGATGACCAATGCTCGACTTGCAAAAGCTTTCATTGAAGCTTTCTGCCAGATGAAACAGGAAGATATACAAATCAAGAGTTGGCAGGAATATAAATAACCGACAATTCCAATCTCCATAAAAGAATATTCCCTGCTTCCAAATCTCAGACATTCTACAGTCTGAAGAATTTGGAAGCAGGGATTTTTTATCTACAAATTGAAACATTCAAGCAGATGAGTTTGTTATAACCTGATAAAAAGTTATTGTTTCACATTCTACTTAAACGATACCATACTTTATGAAACTATTGATTCCAACCGCAATCGTATTATTCTTTTGTTTATTTACTACCGGATGTAAAAAAGAAAAACTAGAAAGAAAAACAGAGGAAAAAACAGAAGAAATCAACAGTATGCCAACCGACTCTGATAAAGATTCAGATGAGATAGATGAAAATAAAGATGAAAAGGAGAATATTCCTGTCAATGAGTCGGATTTATTCAATAAGCTGACCAACGGAGTCTTACAAGGATCCAAAGAAATAAACGTCAGAGAATTTAATCTATCTTCCGAAAAGGCAGACAGTATATACAATTCTTTTCTAGGAAGAAATTCGTTCTTGCTTCATTTAAAAGTAAATGGGAATACTGGTTATAGAGTCGATTTGGAACATCCTGAATACGTAGCAGCCTTTATTCCACAATATTCAATATCCCCCTCCTATTTTCAGGAACTTTATCCGCTTCTAGAAGAACGTATCGAAGAATTCTATTCACTCTTGGATTACCGAATGACACCGGCTGAAATTGCCTACACGCTTTATCAGAAACTATGTAAGGACGTTATTTATGGAGAAAGGAACGAAGAATATCCTTATCTGGCATACAGCTCCTTCTCTGCTCTAGGCGCTTTTTTAACTCATAAAGCCGTATGCCAAGGATATAGTCTTTCTTATTCGTTGTTATTAAATGGGTTAGGGATTGAAACCGATTATGTAACAGGTACTATACCAGGGACATCCGGACATGCGTGGAATAGAATCAATATCGACGGCAAGTGGTATAATGTCGATGCAACCTTCGACGATGCCAGCAGCTATAAATTAACAGGAATAAACAGCATCAACAAATATTTCCTTAGCTCCGACAATCTGTTTTATAACGTATTCGAACATCCAAGACCTCATCTACACCTAAAAGAACGAATCTATACAGCATCCGGTAACAAATTTGATGATGAAAAATGCGTAGTGAGAAGATATAATGAGAAGAAAGACGAAATCAAGACTGAAGCTGTGTATGCCGATGGTTATTGGTATTACCTATCGATGAAAGATGAGCATATGAAGATTATCAAGAGTGACTTTAACGGACTTCATGCAAAAGAGTTCCGACAGCTAAACGTTTCGTCTAAGGTTAGTAATCTGGATAAGCTGCAATACACGAAAGACAGGATTTACTTTATCGATCTCATAAACAGCAAATACCATATTTGTTCTATCGATTACAACGGCAACGATTACAGACAAGGGAAACAGATTTCATACATAGAGGCTGTAAACAAAAACCTGAAATTATCCCAAGATGAAAGCCAGCCGGTTCATATTTTCAAAGGAAAAGTAGCACTAATGGCCGAATCGATGCTTGCACGGCTAAAATTACTTTACTTTCATGGTAAAGAAGATTATTTCCATCTGTCACAACCACAAGCCAAAGAACTGGAAACACTTATTCAACAAGCAGAATCAGTTTTAGCAAGCCAACAAACAGATGATGTACAGGTTAATATACTTGCAGAAAAAATGAAAAGTGCAAGAAAAACATACAATCAGCCAAGCTCAATGCTTCCTTGAAAGAACGGACTACATTTCTTGTAAATAGACCATATCGCAACAAGATTGTCAAAACCCCACCCTTCATGGAGTTGAATTTATAATTACTAATAGTATTATAATGGCTAGTCTTAAATAACCGTTACAAGTTATTTAAGACTAGCAAAATAAAGACGTCATCAGATAGTTTCCTTATCATCAACATTCAACTTACGCTTGACTACAGCCGGATTGCCGACTGCCAGACTATCAGAAGGAATATCTTTCGTCACCACGCTACCGGCCCCGATAATGCAACGGTCACCAATCGTTACTCCCGGAAGAATAATTGCTCCTCCCCCTATCCAACAATCCCGACCAATGGTTACCGGATATGAATACTCTTTGGAGGCACGACGCTCACGGTAATCGATAGGATGATGTGGAGTATAAATCTGAACATTGGGAGCAATCAGGGTATAATCGCCTATCGTAATGTAAGCCCCGTCAAGAAACGTACATCCGGCATTGACAAACACATGTTCTCCTATCCGTATGCCATGTCCGTGGTCACAGAAAAAAGGAGGTTGAATGACCGATGTTGCAGGTATTCCCGGTACCAAGTCTTCTAAGACCTTACGGTAATCGTCATCGTAAAGAGTCATTGCCCGAAGCTTAGCCAGAAGTTTCTTGCAATGATAAAAACTGCTCTGTATCTCAGGAGAAGTGAAATCAGCGAGCAGCCCGTTTCTCATTTTTTCAATTTCATTCATAGCAACTCTTCAATACAGTCAATACTTCAAAGCCTCTTCAATCGAATCCATCAACTTCTGAAATTCTTCGGGAGTATATCCGATAGAAGTATATATCAATTTTCCTTCCTTATTGAATAAATAGGCGCGAGGAATACTTTGGTCGGCAAACAATGAAAAGACTTCACGCTTCGGATCCGGATAAAGCGGGAAAGTAAACTTCTTGCGGGTGTTGTATTTTGTCAGTTCAGCATCAGTATGCTCACGACCAATCACCAGCAAGCGGAAACTTTCATTATCTTTATATTTCGGATAAAGCGTACTCTGCACTTCGGCAAGCTCCTTTTGGCATGGGCCGCACCATGTAGCGAACAGACTTACCAGAACCACCTTACCCTTCAAGTCGGCAGGAGTAACAGTTCCATACACTTCCGAATTCAGTGTAAACTGAGGCATTGTATCACCTATTTTTACCTTTTCTGCACCGGTTTGGGCATTCGCTCTCACAAAGAGCAACATCAAAGCCATTACGACCAAGCTACCGATTTTCAACGATTTCATCATATACGATTAAAATTAAATAAAACAATTCATTCTATCACCAACAAATATAGGTCTTTTCTGAACAAAAGTCCCTGACAGAGCGTATCTTTGTAATGAGATTTAACAAAAACAGTTACTGCTTATGATGATTTATATGTCGTGTGCCAAGACAATGGCTGCACGCAACCGCCAAGAGGTTCCTTTTACAACTACTCCCTATTTCGAAAAGGAGGCACACGAAAATGCCCTGCACATGGCACAATTCAGTTCCGAAGAGTTGGCTCGTCTGCTGCACATAAACAATAAACTGGCAGCCGAGAACGTTCTTCGTTATCATGAGTTCCTCTCTCCCGAAAGTCTTTCCCTTCCGGCTTTACTCGCCTACACCGGCATTGTATTCAAGCGCCTCAACCCGAAAGACTTTACTCACGAAGACTGGCAATATGCACAGCAGCATCTGTTCATCACGTCCTTTCTTTATGGATTACTGCGGCCGCTGGACCTGATAAAGCCTTACCGGCTTGAAGGAGATGTACGCTTGGCCGAACATGGAAATAGAACAATGTTTGAATACTGGCGTCCGTTATTAACCGACTACTTTATTGCTGAAATACAGAAACAAGGGGGACTCTTGATCAACTTAGCGAGTGCCGAGATGAAAGACCTGTTTCAGTGGAAAGAAGTAACCCAAGCGGTACAAGTCGTAACGCCCGAGTTTATGGTATACAAGAATGGTAAACCCACAACAGTTGTTGTCTATGCCAAAATGTGCAGAGGAGAAATGACACGCTTCATTCTGAAAAACCGCATCGAAGATGTAGAAGCACTGAAAAGTTTTGAATGGGAAGGATTCACATTCGACGAAGCACTGAGCCACAATGAACGTATGGTTTTCACTTTACAATAAAAAGAGAAAATGAGATGGAAAGACGTTTCCGGTAATCCTGAGTATACCGGAGTACCCCCCATGCTCCCTGTGAATTCCATCCCGCTGCATGAGAAGTTTTTCAAGGAGTCTGATCATACGGCGCTTGAGCATCCTTGTCCTTGATGCCTTTCTCTTTCTTTTCTTGCAGTAGGACAGATAAGCCTTGGCAACATCATCATATTTGTTGCGCGGACGTCTTATGCCCAGATTCCTGCAATGATGGCACATATGCCTGTAGAGCCATTCGATGCTTTCCCAAAGGAGCTTCATGTCTGTAGGGAAACGCATATGGCTCTCATAGCAGGTGGCATCTGTCATGCACACGTGAAGGTTCTCAAGATACGGCTTCCAGTGTGTGGCCAGCACTTCCTGGAGGGATTCAATGTCAAGACGGGATGCCATCTCATTACGGATGGCGCTGACTATCTTGTAGTTGGTCATGGGAAAGGACGGGTCTATCATGATTCCGCAGAACATCTGGTAGTGTATGTTGCCGTTCAGATGTTCCACCAGCTGCCTGTCGGAGAATCCGGTGTATGCCTTCAGGACCATGAGGGCAATCTTTGCCGAAGGGCTGAAGATGTTCCTGCGTCCCAGTCGCTGTTCCGACAGGCCCAAGGCTTTTGCCATACGCTTAAACGGAAACACCGAGTGAAGCCTGCCAAGCTCACTCTCGTTAAAACTCTTGCGGTATTTTTCCAGAATATCAAATTCTGTAAAGCCCAAAGTAGGGTGAATTTCTGAAATATTTTGTATCTTAGCCATATCTTGGTTGGGGAATTTCCCCCGTTTTGGCCGTCAAACCTTATTTGCGGGGGAATACCTAAAGATACAAAAAAGCCAGCTAATTCGCAATACTTTGTGTATGAATTAGTTGGCTAATTTTATACCATTTGACTGAATGTCCCTAGTTGGCTTTTCTTTTTTACCGTTTGGTATTGGCGTTGTGATGGAGCTTATTTGATTTTGCTCTTTAGTGACTCCTTACAGATTCCGTTCAGTCCACACTCTTCGCATTTGGGATTGCGTGCCGTACATACATATCTGCCGTGTAATATCAGCCAGTGATGCGCGGTTGGAATAAGTTCTTTTGGGATATATTTTACTAAATGTTTTTCAGTTGCCAGCGGGGTGGTACACGTTTGAGGAACCAGTCCAATGCGGTGGCTTACCCTAAAGACATGGGTATCGACAGCCATTGCTGCCTTATTGAATACGACACTTTGAATGACATTTGCTGTTTTTCTTCCTACTCCGGGTAACTTTATCAGGTTTTCCAGCGTGTCGGGTACTTCACTATGGAAGTCTTTGACCAACATTTGTGCCATGCCGACCAGATGTTTTGCCTTATTGTTCGGATAACTTACACTACGTATGTATTCGAATACAACCTCAGGTGTCGTATTGGCTAAAGCTTCAGGAGTAGGAAATGCTTGGAATAAGGGTGGAGTAATCATGTTGACTCGCTTATCTGTACATTGTGCACTTAGTATCACAGCTATCAGCAGTTGGAAGGGATTTTCGTAGTGCAATTCTGTTTCAGCTACCGGAATAGCTTGCTTAAAATAAGCAATAACTCGATCATATAATTCTTGTTTTCGCATACGTTTACAATAATATAAGTCCAATTTGTTGTTTTAATACCATCTCTTGTGCTTGAAGTAGAAATATACGATGACTCCTACAACAATCATCAATCCCCAGGCAAAGAAATATCCATATTTCCATCCTAGCTCTGGCATCCACTGAAAGTTCATTCCCCATATTCCGGCAAGGAAAGTCAGAGGTATGAAGATGGTAGATACAATGGTAAGTTGCTTCATGATACTGTTCATTCGCTGGTCGTTGTTTGCCAGATATAAATCGACCAAAGCCGACAATAGGTCCCTGCATCCCTCCAGTGTTTGCAAGATAAATTGCAGATGATCGTTTACATCGCTGAAGAACGGGCGATTTGCTTTATGTAACAGCTGGTTTTCTGCGTGGAATAGTTTGTTTATCTGTTCTTTTAAAGGGAAAATACTCTTTTTGATTAACCGATAGTTTCTGCGATAAACTTGTATTTCTTCTATTCCGGGTTGTTTGGTTGGAATGGGTGAAAGCGGAGATAAGAACTGTTCTTCCAAGTCTTCCAAATCATCTTCCATTTTCGAGATAAGCGACATGAAACTTGCCATTACACTGTTTAGGATAACGCTCAGTAGAAAATCCGACTGTCTGTTTCTGATCTTCAGTACATTTTTTTGCAGTGCCGTATTGATTTCATTGAATAAATCGGTTTCTTTTTCTGCAAAAGTCAGTACATAATCTTTTCCTTGTACGATACATAACTGTTGAGGAATGAGTTCATTCTGTTCTACTATGGATAGTTGTTTCAGGATAACCACATTATAAGTTTCATGTTCTTCTATTTTTGTCAGATGTTCTGAGTTTAATATATCTTGTGTCGTCAGGAAATCGATGTTGAAATGGCTACACAACTGATGGATTGTTTCTGTATTTTGCAAGCCGTGTACCTGTATCCAGTTGATGCAGTCGGTTTTCAACTGAGGAATGACTTCTTGCAAGTTTCCCCGGCAGACCTGAGTTCCTTCAGCATTGTAACTGCATAAGTGTAAATGAGTGGGGGTTTCACTTTCTCCTATATAATTCAGCTTTTCACTGAGCAAGTTATTCTTTGTCATGTCAGGATGAATTTAGTATGTACAAATATAAGCGTTTATTTGTAATTTGGCAAAAAGTTAGTACCTTTGCACCGAATTAAAAAAGAGAACATTAACATGTGATGCCGTGAATAACGGCCGTGTATTCTAGAACACCACGTAAAAAACAGGAGCGATGAAAAAAGAAAATCTCGTATCAGTACCTTTCATGGTTTTGGGTATTGTGTTTTGTGTCTGCTTGGTAGCAGCCAACCTTTTAGAAACCAAAGTAGTTCAAGTGGGTCCGATTTCTGTAACTGCCGGACTGATTGTATTTCCAATTTCTTACATTATTAACGACTGCATAGCTGAAGTATGGGGATTTCGTAAAGCACGTCTTATCATCTGGATGGGTTTCCTTATGAATTTCATGGTTGTGGCAATGGGACAGATTGCCGTAGCTTTGCCGGCTGCCCCTTTCTGGAAAGGTGAGGAAGGATTTAACTTCGTCTTTGGCATGGCACCTCGTATTGCTGTGGCCAGTCTTCTTGCATTTCTGGTAGGTTCGTTTATCAATGCATACGTCATGAGCCGCATGAAGGTTGCTTCACATGGAAAGAACTTTTCTGCACGCGCCATTCTCTCGACAGTTTTTGGAGAGAGTGCCGATTCGCTGATCTTTTTTCCGCTGGCATTCGGTGGCTTGATGCCTGTATCAGAGCTTGGTAAGATGATGTTGGTGCAGGTGGTTCTTAAAACCTTGTACGAAGTAATTATCCTGCCTGTTACTATCCGTGTCGTGAAGTACATCAAGCGTGTAGACGATAGTGATGTATACGATGAACACATTTCTTATAATGTATTGAAAATAAAAGAGATTTAAGATGAATAACGAAGCTGCACTTGTGGTATTTAGTGGCGGACAAGACTCTACCACTTGCCTTTTCTGGGCAAAAAAACATTTCAAAAAAGTATACGCACTGAGTTTTATATACGGGCAGAAGCATGTAAAAGAGGTGGAGCTGGCTCGTGAAATAGCTCGTAAGGCAGAAGTAGAATTTGACGCGATGGATGTTTCTTTCATCGGACATCTGGGCAAAAATTCACTGACTGATACTTCTATCCATATGGATGAGAAGAAGCCGGAAGGAACTTTCCCGAATACATTTGTTCCCGGTCGGAATCTTTTCTTCTTGAGCATTGCAGCGGTTTATGCCCGTGAGCGTGGCATTTATCATCTGGTAACAGGAGTTTCTCAGACCGATTTCAGCGGATATCCCGATTGCCGTGATACTTTTATCAAATCACTGAACGTAACGCTGAATCTTGCTATGGAAGAACAGTTTGTGATTCATACGCCTTTGATGTGGATTGATAAGGCACAGACCTGGGCTCTGTCAGATGAACTGGGAGTACTCGACTTGGTGCGTCATGAAACACTGACTTGTTACAATGGCATTCCGGGTGACGGTTGCGGACATTGTCCGGCATGTACTTTGCGTAGAGAAGGGCTTGAAAAGTACTTAGCAAGCAAGAATAAATAAGATGCTGTCGGGTTTTATGATTGATAATGGGGATACTTCCTTATAATGCCTGAGATGAGTTTCTTGAAAAAATAAAATAAAATTGTTTCTTGCAAGCCGCTGGTGGGCTTTTGTGAGGAGCAATGTTTTGTGAACATATTAGATTGTAATATATGGAAAGAAAAGATGAATTGACAATATTAGGAAGGACTACCACTTATAAACAGGACTATGCTCCTGAAGTATTGGAAGCATTTGTAAACAAACATCCTGAAAATGACTATTGGGTGCGATTCAATTGTCCGGAATTTACCAGTCTTTGTCCTATCACCGGACAGCCGGATTTTGCAGAGATTCGCATCAGTTATCTTCCCGATGTCAAGATGGTAGAAAGTAAGAGTCTGAAACTATACCTGTTCAGTTTTCGAAATCATGGTGATTTTCATGAAGATTGTGTAAACATTATCATGAAAGACTTGATTAAACTGATGGATCCCAAGTACATTGAAGTAACCGGAATCTTTACTCCTCGCGGGGGAATTTCCATTTATCCGTATTGTAATTATGGACGTCCGGGTACGAAATACGAAAAACTGGCAGAATATCGTATGCAAAACCACGATCTTTAAATAAAGAATGATGATTGAAAGAGGGATGTCTTTGCTAAAGAGTATTTAAGTTCTAAATAACATCTCTGTTTCTCTATGAAAAAAGGCTACTTCAAATCGAAAAGATGAAGTGGCCTTTTTGTTGTATATAAAGCTTTTTAGTTCGATTACCTTGTTTTTTTATTAAATTTTGTCTTGAAATAACCTCTCCGTTTTCATTTAGCTCAGAAATATCACATCAGACAAAAAGCCAGAAATCTTGATGGCTTTATTTTTAAGACAATTCCAATCCGAATGTTTCCTTTAGCTTCAGCAGGCTGGGGTTCTTTTTGCTCATCATCTGGAAGCGTTCTACATGACTGTAGGCGCGGACGTTTTCGTTGGCTGCACTGACACGAACCGTCATTTTTATCTTCCGGTTATGCAGTTGTCGGCGAAGATGTTGCTCTATCTGGGGAGCCAGTTGCGTCATATACTTCTGTACCATATCATTGTCGACAGCAATTTCAAACGTTGTCTGGTCTTTCAGCAGATGAGGCTGCATGTTCATCATACGGGCAGAGTTGGCCGCTTCCTCCTTAGGGAGCTGTGTCGCAAATTCACGCCAGTAATAATTCAGATCTTTTTCGTTGAAGATATAATCTTCATACGTTTGCTCTACCTGTTGCGATGCAGGATTAGCATTCGTCGGATGATTACTGTTGGCGGCAGATGGCTGCTGCACGGGTTGTTTACGGATAGATATGCCAAAGCTTCCCGCTTTCATGACCGGGATTTTCTTATCCGTACTTGCCTTAGGAAGCGGATTGGAATGTCCGGCAGATGGTGCTGGCTGAGCGGCAGTTACCGTTTGCTGAACAGAAGGTTTACTAGCAGCTGGTTGTCCGGCTGGTTGTTGTTGCGTTGCTTGATAATTTCCGGTCGTTTCATGTGTAGCCTGCGGATATGCCTGGTTAGCGCTTGCCTGTGCTGTCTGGCTTGCCTGCGCCTGATTGAATGCTGGTTTTAATGATTGCTTGGCAGGGCTTTGCCCACCACCGGGAACATCGTTGTCGGTGGTCAGCTGTGCCAACTGAATTAAAGTCAGTTCCACCAGCAAACGCTTGTTCTTGCTGGCACGATAATTCAGATCACAATCATTGCACAGTTTCATTGCCTTGTACAGAAACTGAGGTGTGCATTTTTGTGCTTGTGCCTGATAGCGGTCGCGTATGGATGCACCCACTTCCAGCAGTTGCAAGGTTGCTGGATCACGACTTACCAGCAAATCGCGGAAATGCGAAGTCAGTCCCGTAATGAAGTGATTCCCGTCGAAACCTTTTTTCAAGACCTCGTTGAATGTAAGCAGGCAGTCAGAGATTCGGTTTTCCAGAAAAGCATCTGTCAGTCTGAAATAATATTCATAGTCCAGTACATTCAGGTTCTCTATTACACTTTGGTAAGTGATGTGTCCGTTGGTAAAGCTTACCACCTGGTCGAAAATAGACAAGGCATCACGCATACCTCCGTCAGCCTTCTGCGCAATTACGTTCAGTGCTTCCGGTTCGGCTTCGATATGTTCCTTTCTTGCTACGTTCTCCAGATGTTCTACCGTGTCGTTTACACTGATGCGATTGAAGTCGTATATCTGGCAACGGCTCAAAATGGTAGGAAGAATCTTATGCTTTTCGGTTGTGGCAAGAATGAAGATGGCGTGATGAGGCGGTTCTTCCAGCGTTTTCAGGAAGGCATTGAATGCAGCCTGAGAAAGCATGTGCACCTCATCGATGATGTATACTTTATATTTTCCGATTTGTGGCGGGATCCGAACTTGCTCAATCAGAGAACGTATATCCTCCACCGAGTTGTTCGATGCGGCATCCAGTTCATGAATATTATATGAACGCTGTTCGTTGAAAGCGCGGCACGATTCACATTCGTTGCACGCCTCTCCGTCGGCTGTAGGATGCAGGCAGTTGATAGTCTTGGCAAAAATTCGTGCACACGTTGTTTTCCCCACCCCTCGCGGTCCGCAAAACAGATAGGCATGTGCCAGTTTCTGATTGGCTATCGCATTTTTCAGGGTAGTAGTCAGGGCACGCTGCCCTACAACGGTATCGAATGTAGCGGGACGATATTTACGTGCCGATACGATATAATTCTCCATACGCCGATATAAGTGGTTAATTGTTTTCAAATTCGGAATTACAAAAGTACATAAAATCTCTGTTTTCTCATGGGCTTGACCTGAAATATATTTATCTTTGCCTAAAATATAGATTATTATGCAGACAAGTGACAGTATCGTTATTATTCCTACTTACAACGAAAAGGAAAATATCGAAAATATAATTCGTGCAGTGTTTGGCCTGGAGAAATGTTTTCATATTCTGGTTATTGAAGATAATTCGCCCGACGGTACAGCCGACATTGTACGCCGGTTGCAGACCGAGTTTCCCGAACGGCTGTTTATGATAGAAAGAAAAGGAAAATTAGGACTGGGAACAGCCTATATTACAGGCTTCAAGTGGGCTATTGAACATAAATACGATTACATATTCGAGATGGATGCCGACTTCAGCCATAATCCCAACGACCTTCCCCGTTTGTATAAGGCTTGCCATGACGATGGAGCCGACGTGGCAATCGGGTCACGTTATGTCAGCGGAGTGAACGTCGTGAACTGGCCTATGGGACGTGTGCTGATGTCATATTTTGCTTCAAAGTATGTACGCTTTGTAACTGGTATCCCTGTTCACGATACCACGGCAGGGTTCAAGTGCTATAAGCGCAAGGTACTGGAGACCATTCCGCTGGACAATATTCGTTTCAAGGGATACGCTTTTCAGATAGAAATGAAGTTTACGGCTTATAAGTGTGGCTTCAAGATTGTGGAAGTACCGGTTATTTTTGTCAATCGTGAGCTGGGAACCTCGAAGATGAACAGCAGCATATTTGGAGAAGCCGTGTTTGGAGTGATTCAGTTGAAGTGGGATAGTTGGTTTAAAAGTTATCCAAAAAATAAATAAAAATGAAACGTACGTGGATTTATAACGCAACAATAGTAAACGAAGGATTAAAGTTTGCCGGTTCTGTTGTGATCGAAGGTGATACGATCAGTGAAGTTTTGCAAGGAGAAACGCAACCCTCTGTTTTGTGCGACATCGAAATCGATGCTCATGGATGTTACCTTATTCCGGGAGTTATAGATGATCATGTACATTTTCGTGATCCGGGACTGACGCACAAGGCCGATATGCTGAGCGAAACGACGGCTGCTGCAGCGGGAGGAGTAACCTCGTTCATGGATATGCCGAACTGCAATCCGCAGACGACTACGCTGGAGGCACTCGACAATAAATTTGCCGATGCAGCCAACAAGTGCATCGTGAATTATTCGTTTTACTTCGGGGCAACGAACAACAATGTAGATTTGCTGCATGAGCTCGACAAGACTCATGTGTGCGGAGTGAAGCTTTTTATGGGAGCCAGTACCGGAAATATGCTGGTAGACCGCATCGAGTCATTACGTAAAATCTTTGCCGAAGCAGGTATGCTGATAGCTGCACACTGCGAAGACCAGACGATTATTCGCTGGAATACCGAACTGGTTAAGTCGAAATATGGTGAAGAAGATGTAGATATTTCCTTCCACCCTCGCATCCGTAGCGAGGAAGCCTGCTGGCATTCGTCCTCTCTGGCAGTACAGCTTGCCAAAGAAACAGGGGCACGTTTGCATATCCTTCATGTGAGTACGGCACGCGAGCTGGCCTTGTTCGAGGATAAGCCGATAGCCGAAAAGCGTATTACTTCCGAAGCTTGTGTATCCCATCTGATGTTCTGCGATGAGGATTACAAGACACTGGGCGCACGTATCAAGTGTAATCCGAGCATCAAGACCCGAAACGACCGTGATATGCTTCGCAAGGCTCTTTCCACGAATCTGATAGATGTCATTGGTACAGACCATGCACCTCATCTGCTCACGGAAAAGCAGGGAGGAGCCTTGAAAGCCGTTTCCGGTATGCCGAGTCTGCAATTCTCGTTGGTAAGTATCATGGAACTGGTTCGGGAAGGAGTTTTGACGGTAGAACAGCTTGTACAGAAGATGTGTCATGCGCCTGCAGAGCTTTTCCAGATAGATAGACGAGGCTATATCCGTCCGGGCTATAAGGCCGACTTGGTACTGGTCAATCCGGACTGTGAATGGGAAGTGACGAAGGATTGTGTCTTGAGTAAATGCGGATGGAGCCCGATGGAAGGAAAACATTTCCATGCGAAAGTAGAGAAAACATTTGTAAACGGAACATTAGTATATAGCGATGGCAAGGTAGACACTCAGCACCGTGGGGAAGCACTTGTCTTTAACCGATAGAAAATGCAGACAGACATTACAACAGTTACATACGAGATACACGATCTGGCAGAATATATCAACTGGATTTATTTTTTTCATGCGTGGGGATTTCAGCCCCGTTTTGCAGCCATAGCCGATATTCACGGCTGCGATGCTTGTCGGGCAAGCTGGCTGGCTTCGTTTCCTACCGAAGATTGTGCCAAGGCAGCACAGGCCATGCAGCTCCATAAGGAGGCCAACCGCATGCTGAACAGCATAGACGGACGTTATAAGGTATATGCCATTTACCGGCTGATGAACGCCAATGCCGATGGCGACAACCTGATACTGGAAGGAACCCGTTTCCCGTTGCTGAGGCAGCAGACGAGGATTCGGCCGGACGATCCGTTCTTGTGTCTGAGCGATTTCGTGCGTCCTCTGTCTTCGGGAATAACTGATACGGTGGGAGCCTTTGCTACAACCATCGATGAGGATATGGAAAAAGAATTCGAAGGCGACGATTATCAATACATGCTGATAAAGACATTGGGAGAGCGCCTGGCGGAAGCTGCGGCCGAAAAAGTGCATGAAACCATTCGGAAGAGCGTATGGGGGTATGCCAAAGACGAGCACCTGACCATGAAGCAACTGCTGAATGAAGATTATCAGGGCATACGTCCGGCGGTAGGTTATCCGTCGCTTCCCGATATTTCTGTCAGTTTCCTGCTGGACGAGCTGCTCGACATGAAACGCATCGGCATCCGATTGACGGAAAACGGCATGATGCAGCCCCATGCATCGGTATGTGGATTGATGTTTGCGCATCCGGCTTCACGTTATTTCTCGGTGGGGAAGATAGACGAGGAACAGCTTGCCGATTATGCTGCCCGACGTGGATGTGAAGTAGATAAAATCAGAAAATATTTAGCCGCTAACCTGCAACAATAAAGATGTTATGATACTGGTAAGAGTTTCGCTGTTTTTTATCCTATTGCTGTTGTTGCCCGACTGGTATATATATAAGGTATATATCAAGCAGGCGGCGCAGGTGTGGATGAAGAAGCTATATTGGTTGCCGACAGTTCTGCTGTTGCTGGCATTGGTCATCTTTGTTGCTGCACATGATTCCCTGCACGACGCTTTTGGCGTTTACCTGATTATCACACTCTGTTTTGCCGTACCGAAACTCATATTTGTATTATGTGATGTGGTGCTGAGGGCTTTGCACCGGCTTGTCCGCGTGCCGTTGTATCACAAGAGCGTATCTACCGTTGTGGCAGTTGCTACATTAGGTTATGTTCTTTTTGGTGCCATCTGGGGTAAGGAGTACTTTCAGGTAAAACAGGTTACTTTCTCTTCTCCCGATCTTCCCGCTGCGTTCGACGGTTACCGGATACTTCAGTTGTCCGATATCCATTCCGGAAGCTGGAAAGGAAATGCGGAGGCCTTGCAGCGGGCTGTTGCTCTTTGCAACGCTCAGCATCCCGATCTGGCCGTGTTTACGGGCGATCTGGTAAACAGTCGTGCCGACGAGATGAAGGAGTTTATGCCAGTCTTTTCGAAGTTGCATGCCAAAGACGGCGTGTTTTCTGTATTGGGTAATCACGATTACGGTACTTACGTACGCTGGAACAGCGAGGCGGAGCGGCTGGCAAATATTGATACGCTGGTAATGAGGGAAGAACAGATGGGCTGGAAGATGCTGATGAACGACCATCGCATTATCCGCCGCGGAAAAGATTCGATTGCATTGATCGGAGTAGAAAACAGCGGCCGGCCTCCTTTTCCCGACCGGGGAGATTTGCCTCGGGCACAGCAAGGTACGGAAGGTATGTTTAAGGTACTGCTGAGTCACGATCCCACTCACTGGCGTAGAAGCGTACTGCCGGATACCGATATCCAGTTGATGCTGGCAGGACATACGCACGATATGCAGGTCAATTTATTCGGGTTTTCTTTTTCCCGCTTTATTTATCCGGAATACAGAGGTCTGTATCTGCAAGACGGTCGCGGACTCTATGTC
>OHEG01000153.1_pt1 | contig 32262 bp, 26 predicted proteins | sample 1567181 | NCBI WGS metagenome assembly OHEG01 (sample SAMEA3879534, study PRJEB24766) | human gut metagenome | biome: human-associated habitat; feature: feces | place: USA | collected 1985/1987 | reverse complement strand
GCCAGCGCCGGGTGCGCGAGAAAGCGCTCCTCGAGCCGGTCGATGTCGGCGAGCGCGCCGGTGGACGCTTTGTCCGGGAACAGGAGCGAGACGAGCTTTTCCAGCAGGGGGATCATCGGCGTGAGCAGCAGCACGGTCGCAAAGCGGAAGATCGTGTTGAGCAGGGCGATGCTCACGGTGGTCATGGTCGTGTCCGTAAACGGGAAGTGCACGGCTGCGTTGACCGCGTAGAACACGACGCCCCAGACGACCGCGCCGATGACGTCGATGAGCAGGTAGACATAGGCGGTGCGCTTGCCCTTGACGCTCGCGCCGAGGGAGGACAGCAGCACCGGCACGGCCGCGCCGATGGCGATGCCGATGTCCGCGCGGGAGAGGACGGGCGCGTCGTTGATGCCGTCGCCGACGAAGGCGAGGTACTCGCCGCTCCCCTTTTCGCCGAGCAGCCGCTCGACCTCGCTGACCTTGTCGGCGGGCAGCAGCTCTGCGCGGAAATCGTCCACGCCGAGTTCCTCTGCGACCTTGGCGGCAACCTTCTGCATATCGCCTGTGAGCATGACGGTCTTGCGCACGCCCGCGCGCCTCAGCGCGGCGATGGCGTCGCGCGCGCCGGGCTTGACGACGTCGGAGATGACGATGTGACCGGCGTATGCGCCGTCGACCGCCATGTGGACGATCGTGCCGACGCTGCGGCACTCCTGCCAGGAAATGCCAAGCTCCTCCATGAGCCGGCTGTTGCCGGCGGCAACGCTGTGCCCATCGACCGTCGCGATCACGCCGCGGCCGCTGCGCTCTTCAATGTCCGTCACGCGCGAGCGGTCGAGTTCGCCGCCGCAGGCCTTTTGTAAGCTCTTGCTGATCGGATGCGAGGACGCGCACTCGGCGAGCGCCGCATATGCAAGAAGTTTGCGCTCCGCCATGGGGCTGTGATGTACGCCCGTGACCTCGAACACGCCCTGCGTGAGCGTGCCGGTCTTGTCAAAGACGACGGTCTTCGTCTTCGACAGGGTCTCAAGGTAGTTCGAGCCTTTGATGAGGATGCCCTCGCGGCTCGCGCCGCCGAGACCTGCAAAAAAGCTCAGGGGAATGCTGATGACGAGCGCGCAGGGACACGAGATGACGAGGAACGTGAGCGCGCGGTAGACCCACACGCCCCACGCGGTCGGAGCACCGCTGATGAGATTGAAAAGCGGCGGCAGCACGGCGAGCGCCAGCGCGCCGTAGCACACGGCGGGCGTGTAGACGCGGGCAAAGCGGGAGATGAAGTTCTCCGAGCGGGACTTGTGGCTGCTGGAATTTTCTATCAACTCGAGGATCTTCGACACTGTGGATTCGCCGAAGGCCTTCGTCGTTCTGACCTTGAGAACGCCCGTCATGTTGATGCAGCCGCTGATGACCTCGTCGCCCGGCGTCACGTCGCGCGGCAGGCTCTCACCCGTGAGCGCCGCGGTGTTGAGCGCGGACGCGCCCTCGACAATGCAGCCGTCGATGGGGATCTTTTCGCCCGGCTGCACGGTGATGACCGTGCCCACTTCGACCTCGTCGGGGTCGACCTGCTCGAGCTTGCCGTCGCGCTCGATGTTGGCATAGTCGGGGCGAATGTCCATGAGCGCCGTGATGCTGCGGCGGGACTTGCCGACGGCGTAGCTCTGGAACAGCTCGCCAATCTGATAGAAGAGCATGACCGCGACGGCCTCGGCGTAGTCACCGCTTTTTTCGTACACGGCGAGCGCGATCGCGCCGACGGTCGCGACCGCCATGAGGAAGTTCTCGTCGAACACGCGGCGGTTGCAAATGCCCTTCCATGCCTTGCGCAGAATGTCATAGCCGACGGTGAAGTAGGCGATAAAGTAGAGCAGCGTGGAGAGAAGCGGCGGCAGCGGCACGAATTTTGCCGCAAGGAACAGTACCGCCGCGATCAGAATGCGATAAAGCATCTTTTTCTGCTTTTTCGTCATGGAAATGACCACCTTTCAAAAAGCGCCCCGACGCCATCGTCCGGGGCGAAGGGAGAGCTTGCTTTAGAGATAGATCTCGCAGTCGTCCTCGACCTTCTTGCAGTTTTTGAGGACGGCCTTCATCACGGCCTTGGGATCCTGCCCCTCGGCGAACTCGACGCTCATCTTCTGGGTCATGAAGTTCACCACGGCGTCGGTGACGCCCTCGGTCTTCTTGGCGGCCTGCTCCATGAGGTTCGCGCAGTTGGCGCAGTCGACTTCGATCTGGTAGGTCTTTTTCATGGTAAAATTCTCCTTTTTGTCGGGAAATATTTAACGATTAAGTGCTTGTTTAATCTTTCTGGCCGTACTATACTGTGGACAAAGGAAAAAGTCAAGGCGCGAGCGCGCGTCTCTTCCGTTTGGGCGAAACAAACTTCCAAACGGGATAGAAGATACGCGCCGCGAGCGAAAAAGAAAGGCGGAAAACATGATGAGCGAACCCCATTTGCCCCACGACCACAGCGGCGGCGCGATGCTCCGGCTGCAAGAATCGGTGGAAACGGCGGGCAGCTTTCAGACCGTGGCCGACATCTTCAAGCTTCTCTCCGACAGCAGCCGCGTGCGCATTTTCTGGCTGCTGTGCCACTGCGAGGAGTGCGTCGTCGACCTCTCGGCGACGGTGGGCATGAGCCCGCCCGCCGTGTCGCACCACCTGCGCCAGCTGCGCGAGAGCGGACTTCTTATTTCGCGCCGCGTGGGCAAAGAGGTCTATTACCGCGCCGCGGAGACGGAGCAGGCGCAGCTGCTGCACCGCATGATCGAGCGTACGATGGAGATCTCGTGCCCCGAGGAGGAGAGCCGCGCCGCGTCCGGCGCGCCGCACCTTCCCCCGCTCGATGCCGAAATGCACGAGGGCGGCGCCACAGCGGAACAGCTTGCGACCATCTGCGCCGTGCACGATTATCTCACGCAGGATCTTGCAAGCCGCACCACGATCGATGAGCTCTCGCGCCGCTTTCTGATGAATCCATCGACGATGAAGGCGCTCTTCAAGTCCGTTTACGGCGCGTCCCTTGCCTCGCATATCCGCGAGCACCGCATGGCGCAGGCGGCAAAGCTCCTCACAGAGGGTGACGAGAGCATCGCGCAGATCGCGCGCGCCGTCGGCTACGAGAGCCAGAGCAAGTTTTCCACCGAATTCCACAAGGCATACGGCGCACTGCCGACGGAATACCGAAAAGCGCAGAAAAAGTAAGTCAGATGAGGTCGAACGTCCCCTCTTTCCACGGAGTTTCGCGGAAGCCGATGCGCCAGTCGATGTGGTCGACTATCTCAAAGTGCAGCGACGAGCACGCGGTGTGGAGCTTCCCCTGCGCCGCTTCGCCCACAACGATGGCCGTCGGCCCGTCCGCGCCGCCGATGATGCCGAAGCAGAAGTCGTTCTGCGCCTCGGGCGCAAAGGAAGCGGTCTCGCGTTTGACCTGGCGCGGGCGGTCGCTCTCGGCGCAGTCCTCGACGAAGATCGAGTGTTCCGGCGGCTCGGGCATGAGCGTGTAACTGATGGCCGTAAAATGCGTCGGATAGTCGAACCGCGGGTCGAGATTCATCCGCTCGCGCGGCAGTTCCTGCGGCTCGACCTCCTGCACGGCGAGCGTATACTCCGTGCCGCGGTAGGAGAAGGCGAACGTGTCGCCCGCCCTGTCCGCGCGAAAGCGCGCCCCGGGGACGCGCACATCATCCGCCGTCATCGTGACGGCGAGTGATTTGAGCTTCGGCGCGCGCTTCGTGACGAACGGGAACGCCGCGCGGCGGATGCTCCAGCCATACGCGCGGTCAAGGCCGTAGTGCGCCATGGCGGGCTCTGCGTCGGCGCAGAAGCCGGGCTGCTCCGGCAGGAAGATGACGCCGCAGCCGTGGCTCGTGCGGAGCTTCGCACCGTTCAAGGTGAGGCTGGGGGTAAAACCGAGGCTGAGCGGGTGCTCGCGCTCCATCTGTTCGCGTTCGTCGCGCGTGAAGTTGATGGACTCGTCGCTTTCAGGATCGATCCCCCACTTTTTCATAAAGCCGTGCAGCGCAGAAGCCTCCGTGCGCATACAAAAATCAACGACAATGCCCTTTGAAGAAACGTAGACCGACGGCACGAACCAGTCGCGCCCCGCCCACAAAAACCACTTTTGTACAGGCACTTCCCTGCCCGCGCGCCCATGCCCGTGGTGGCCCCAAAAGCTGCCGTCAAAATAGACCTTCCAGTCCTCTTTCTGTTCGGGCGCGTCGGGATTCATTTCGGGGTCGTAGAAGTCCTCAGTGAATTTGAGCTTGCTGAGATCGAACTCCGCTTGCAGCTCGCGCAGGTATTGCCACGGCCGCTCCATCGGCGCGAGGCCGAAGGCTGTGGTGATCTGCGAGAGCACCGCCTTCTGCTCGTCCGTCGGCGGATTCTCGGCAAGGAAGGCGTCGAATTGCGCCTCGTCCCACTGCCACGCCTGCTCGAGCGCCGCGCTGTCGCCGGTCGCGAGCAGCAGGCGCAGAAAATCGCTGAAATCGCGCGCGATGACGTGCACGCAGTCCTTGCCACCGTTCATCGGGCTCACGGCGAAGACCATCTCGCCAAAACCGCGCACAAAGCAGAAGTGGATGCCGTCCACGCCCGCCCAGCCGAAGATGGAAGCGCCCTTGGGCGTGCAGAAATAGGGGAAGTTTTCCTCGCTGCGCGCAACGCTGAGGGGCGACAGGTCGAGCTGCTTGCGCAGAAATCTTTGATAAAACGCCGCCATGGAAGGCCCTCCTTTGGAGTTCAGGTTTTCCATAGCATACCACACGGGTGCGAAAAAGTCACCGGAATTGCGAAAGCTGTGGATTTTTCGCGCCGGAAAGCCGCGCGCGGCCTTGCCACGTTCTCGCGAACATGATATACTATATTGCTAAACTATCGAGATTCGGGAGGAAACATCCCTTGGAACGCAAAGAAGTCATCGTCAGCGAGCAGGAGCTTGCAAGACAGAAGGAATTTACGCGCAAGATGCGCGAGATGAACGACCGCCGCACCCGCACGCCGCTTGCGCTGGTCGACACCTTCGGCTGCCAGCAGAACGTGGCCGACGGCGAGGTGCTCATGGGCATGCTGCGCGAGATGGGCTATGAGCTCACGCGCGACGAGCAGCAGGCGGACGTGATCCTGCTCAACACCTGCGCCATCCGCGAGCACGCGGAAAAGCGGGTATATGGCCACCTTGGCAGACTCAGCCACACGAAGGCCGCAAAGCCCGATCAGATCATCTGCCTCTGCGGCTGCATGGCGCAGCAGAAGGTCGTGGCCGACAAGGTGAAAAACTCCTACCACCACGTAGACCTTGTGCTCGGCCCGCAGGCCGAGTGGCGGCTCCCCGAGCTGCTGCACGAGGTATATACGAAGAATAAGCGCGTCTTCTCCATTGAGGATGAGCACGGCCGCATCGCAGAGGATCTTCCCATCGTGCGCGAGGGCGGCGTGCGCGCGTGGGTGAGCATCATGTACGGGTGCAATAACTTCTGCTCGTACTGCATCGTGCCCTACGTCCGCGGCCGCGAGCGCAGCCGCGAGCCGGAGAAGATCATCGAGGAGTGCCGCGGTCTCATCGCCGAGGGCTACAAGGAGATCACCCTCCTCGGCCAGAACGTGAACAGCTACGGCAAGGATTTGGACACCGATTACGACTTTGCAGACCTGCTCGCCGCCATCAACGCCATTCCCGGCGACTACTGGCTGCGCTTTATGTCGAGCCAGCCGAAGGACGCGACCAACAAACTTTTCGACACGATGGCGCGCTGCGAGCACGTTGCAAAGCAGCTCCACCTCCCCGTCCAGTCCGGGTGCGACCGCGTTTTGAAGGCGATGAACCGCCCCTACACGCGCGCAAAGTACGAGGAAATGATCGCCTACGCGCGGAGCGTCATGCCGGAGATGGTGCTCACGAGCGACGTCATTATCGGCTTCCCGGGAGAGACCGAGGCCGAAGCGATGCAGACTGTCGATCTTGTAGAAAAGACGCAGTTCGACGCGCTCTTCACCTTTATTTTCTCCCCGCGTCCCGGCACGCCGGCGGCAAAGATGGACGACCCCGTCTCGCGCGAGGAAAAGCAGGTCTGGTTTGAAAAGCTCGTCGACGCGCAGAACGCCATCAGCGCGAAAAAGCACGCGTCCTACATCGGCAGGACGGTCAAGGTGCTGGTCGACGGCGAGAGCGACGATGCTGAATTTCCCCTCGCCGCGCGCACGGAGGGCAACCGCCTCGTGCGCATGAAGGGCGACAAGGCCCTGATCGGCACCTTTGCCAAAGCGAAGATCACTGACAGCAATACTTGGGCGCTCTACGGCGAAGCGGTGGAGCAGTAACATAAAAGGGGGCTTTTTGATGAAAGTCGTCATTCTGATGGAAAACAGCAGCTGCAAGGAGGGCATCGCCTGCGCGCACGGCCTTTCGATGTACATCGAGACCGCGCGGCACAAGATCCTCTTCGACATGGGTCCTGACGCGCAGTTTATCGACAATGCCGCGGCGCTCGGCGTCGACTTAACGAAGGTCGACATCGCCTTTTTGTCCCATGCGCACAACGACCACTGCGGCGGCCTCGAAGCGTTCTTAAAGCTCAACGACCGCGCCAAGGTCTATATGCAGAAGGCCGTCTGGGGGCAGTACTACGTCGTCACGCCCAGCAAGTGCGCCTACATCGGCATGGACGCGGTGCTCAAAGCTTACGAAGAGAGATTCGTCCTCTGCGAGGGCGTGCAGAAGCTCGACGATGAGCTGACCGTCTTTTCCGCCGTCCCCGGCCGCGAGCTCTGGAGCGGCGCGAACGACACGCTGCGCGAGAAGATCGGTGAGGACTATCCGCGCGACGCTTTCCGCCACGAGCAGGATCTATTGGTCACGGAAAACGGCAAGACCGCGCTGTTCGCGGGCTGCGCGCACTGCGGCATCGTGAATATCCTGAAAAGCGCCGAGGACGTGCTCGGCAGAGCGCCCGACGCGGTGTTTGCGGGTTTCCACCTCTATAACCCCTCGCTCGGCAAGAGCGAGCCGGACGCACTCGTGGACGCTGTGGGCGAAAAGCTGCGCGGCGACAAGGTCGCGCACTACTTCACGGGCCACTGCACGGGCAAGGAAGCCTATGAAAGATTGAAACGTAAGCTCGGCGACCGCCTCGGCGAAATGCCCGCGGGCTCCGACTTTACCGTGTAAATTTCAGATTTTAGAGAGAAAGAAAGCGAGGACGGATCATGGCCGAGATCACGCCGATGATGAAGCAGTATTTGGAGATCAAGGAACAGAATAAGGATTCGATCCTCTTTTTCCGCTTGGGCGACTTCTACGAGATGTTCAACGAGGACGCAAAGCTCGCCTCGCGCGAGCTGGATCTCACGCTCACGACGCGCGACCGCGGCAAGGCGGCGGAGGATCAGACGCCGATGTGCGGCATTCCCTATCATTCGAGCGACGCCTACATCGCGCGCCTGATCGCCAAGGGCTACAAGGTCGCCATCTGCGAGCAGACCGAGGACCCTGCGCTCGCCAAGGGCCTTGTCAAGCGCGATATCATCCGCGTCATCACGCCCGGCACGGTCATCGACAGCGCATGCCTCGACGACCGGCGCGGCAACTTCCTCTGTGGCATCTTTTTGGACGGGCAGAACGCCGGCGCGGCCTTCTGCGACATGACGACCGGCCACACGCACGTGACCGCCTTTTCCGGCGACGACCGCGCAGAGCACCTGTATAACGAGTTATCCCGTTTCTCCCCCGCCGAGGCGGTGCTGAGTGCGCTTGCCTACGAAAATGAGGAGCTCGTGTCGTATCTGCGCGACAGGCTCTCCTGCGCCGTTGAGCGCGGGGAAAGCCGCTTTGAACTCAAAGCGTGCGAAAAAGCCATTCGCGCGCAGTTTGGCGAGGAAGCGTTTGCAAGCCTTCCGCGCAACAACCCGGCCGCGTCGCTCGCGCTGGGCGCGCTGCTCTCGTACCTGCACGAAACGCAGAAAACCGACCTTTCCTACATCAAGGACTTGGAATACTACGAGCAGGGGCGCTTCATGGAGCTTGACCTCTCCGCGCGCCGCAACCTTGAGCTGACCGAGACCATCCGCGCCAAGGAAAAGCGCGGCAGTCTTCTCTGGGTGCTCGACAAGACGAAGACCGCCATGGGCGCGCGCAATCTGCGCGCATGGCTGACGCGCCCGCTGCGCGACGTTGCAGCCATCGAGCGCCGCCTCGGCGCGGTGGAGGCGCTGACAAAAAATACCGTCGCGCGCGAGGAGCTGATTCTGGCGCTCTCCGGCATCAGCGATATGGAGCGGCTCATCGGCCGCATCGCCTACGGCACGGCGGGCGGGCGCGACTTTGCCTCGCTTCGCAATTCCATCGAAAAGATCGCCGAGGTCAAAGCCCAGCTTGCGCCCTTTTCGGCAGGCCGCCTGCACGAGCTGGACGGCGAGCTTGATCCGCTCGCGGACATCGCCCGGCGCATCCGCGAAACGCTCGTCGACGAGCCGCCGTTTTCCGTGCGCGAGGGCGGCTTCATCCGCCCCGGCTACAACGCCGAGGTCGACCGCCTGCATGAGATCCTCTCCGGCGGCAAGGGACTGCTTGCGGGCATCGAGGCGCGCGAGAAGGAAAAAACCGGTATCCGCACGCTCAAGATCGGCTACAACAAGGTCTTTGGCTACTATATCGAGGTCTCGAACTCCTTCAAGGAGCTTGTGCCCGAAACGTACATCCGCAAGCAGACGCTCGTGAACGGCGAGCGCTACATCACAGAGGAGCTCAAGAATCTCGAACAGGAGATCCTGACCGCGGGTGACCGCGACAAGGCGCTCGAATTTGAACTCTTCTCCGCCCTGCGCGACGAGGTGACCGCCGAGAGCGTGCGCGTCCAGCGCGCGGCGGGGCTCATTGCCGAGCTTGATACGCTCTGCTCGCTCGCGTCCGTCGCGGTGAACAACAACTACTGCCGCCCGAGCGTGGACGACGGCGGCGTCATCGAAATTCACGACGGCCGCCACCCGGTCGTCGAGCGCGTGCTCAAAGACGCGCTCTTCGTCCCGAACGACACCTACATGGGCGAGCGCGAGGATCGCGCCGCCATCATCACCGGCCCCAACATGGCCGGTAAATCGACCTACATGCGCCAGGTCGCGCTCATCACGCTCATGGCGCAGATCGGCTCGTTCGTGCCCGCGCGCTCTGCGCGCATCGGCATTGTCGACCGCATCTTCACGCGCATCGGCGCGAGCGACGACTTGGCCGGCGGCCAGTCGACCTTCATGGTCGAGATGACCGAGGTGAGCGAGATCCTGCATCAGGCAACGCCCAAGTCACTGCTTATTCTCGACGAGATCGGCCGCGGCACGTCGACCTTCGACGGCATGAGCATCGCCCGTGCGGTGCTCGAATTCTGCGCCGACCCGAAACGCTTAGGCGCAAAGACGCTCTTCGCCACGCACTATCACGAGCTCACCGAGCTTGAGGGCGTGCTCCCCGGCGTGAAGAACTACAGCATTTCCATCAAAAAGCGCGGCGACGAGCTCATCTTCCTGCGCAAGATCGTCCCCGGCGGGGCGGACCGCAGCTACGGTATCGAGGTCGCAAAGCTCGCGGGACTGCCGCACGAGGTCGTGCGGCGCGCGAACGTCATCTTAAAAGAGCTGGAGCAGGGGGGAGCATATCAGGCAAAGCCGCGCGAGGAAGCCGAGCAGGTCAGCCTTTCTGCCATTGGCGAGGCTGAGGTGCTTGCCGCCATTCGCCGCGCCCAGCCCGACACGATGTCCCCCATCGAGGCGATGCAGCTTCTCTACGAGCTCAAGCAGAAGCTTTCGTAATTTCCCCGGAAAAGAGGTTTCCCCATGGCAAAAAAGAAAACCGCCTCCGGCGGCATGAACCATACCGAGCGCGTCGCCGGAACGATCTTCTTCCTTGTGTATCTTCTGGTGATGCCGCTCATGGCGACGCGGCTTTTCGACCTTTTGGAGGTCGTGCTCGATACCACGATCGGCGCGTCGCTTCGCAACGTGCTTTATTACTACACGCTCTTCGCCGTCACGGTGCTGCTCTTCCACTCCTACCTTGCGCACACGTCCTCGCGCTTTCTCGACAACTTGAACCACGCGCTTTCAACGATGCTGCTGGGTCTTCTCGTTTTCTACGGCGCGAACGAGCTTTTGTTCCGCGTGTGCAACGTGCTCTTCGACAGCCGCACGAACTTAAACGACATGACCATCGCCGCGCAGGTGGCCTCCGCCCCGCGCATGACGGCGCTCATCGTCGTGCTGCTCGCGCCGTTTGTAGAGGAAGTGCTCTTCCGCGGCCTCGTATTTGGGTGTCTCAAAGAAAAGAGCAGAATATTCGCCTATCTCCTCTCCTGCGCGCTGTTCGCGCTGCTGCATGTGTGGACGGCGGCGGTGTCCAACTGGGACTTAGGCTATCTCATTTTGATGCTCCAGTATCTCGTCCCCGGCCTTGTCTTTGCCTGGGCGTATGAACACTCCGGCACGCTGTGGACGTCCATTTTGATCCACGCGCTCGTCAATGCCCTTTCCCTTTTCACCATCGCTTCCTAAAAAGAAGGAGGAACCCAATGCCCCATATTCAGCAATTATCGCCGCACGTTGCCGACCTCATCGCCGCGGGCGAGGTGGTCGAGCGCCCTGCGAGCGTTGTCAAGGAGCTGCTGGAAAACGCCATCGATGCCGGCGCGCAGAGCGTGACGGTGGAGATGAAAAACGGCGGCATGACCTATCTTCGCGTCAGCGACGACGGCTGCGGCATCGCGCCGAGCGAACTGCCGACGGCCTTTTTGCGCCACGCGACGAGCAAGCTGCGCACGGCGGAAGACCTTGCCGCCATCGGCACGCTCGGCTTTCGCGGCGAGGCGCTCGCGGCGATTTCTTCCGTTTCCCGGCTCGATATTTTCTCGCGCGAGCGCGGCGCGCTCAGCGGCGCGAAGCTTCACTTAGAGGGCGGCGTCCCCGGCACGGTCGAGGACGCGGGCTGCCCGGAGGGAACGAGCGTCATCGTGCGCGACCTTTTCTACAATACGCCCGCGCGCCTCAAGTTCATGAAGCGCGACAGCGCAGAGGCGACCGCCATCGCGGGTCTTGTCGCTCACCTTGCGCTCTCGCATCCGGAGGTGTCGTTCAAGCTCATCAAGGACGGCACGCAGACGCTCTTGACCCCTGGCGACGGCGCGCTGCGCTCCGCCATCTACGCGTCTCTCGGGCGCGAGTTCGCCCTCTCGCTTGAAGAGGTCAAGGGCGCTGACAGCGAGCTGCGCGTCACGGGCTTTATCAGTTCTCCCCTTTCTGCGCGCGGCACGCGCGGCATGCAGACCTTTTTCGTCAACGGACGTTTGGTCAAGTCCCAGCTGCTTACCGCCGCGCTCGAGGAAGCCTATGCAAACCGCATGATGAAGGGAAAGTTCCCCGGCTGCGTGCTGCTTGTGGAACTGCCGCGCGACATGGTGGACGTGAACGTCCACCCGGCGAAGACCATCGTGAAGTTTGTGGGCGAAAAGCGCATCTTTGATCTCGTTTATCACGCGGCGATGGCCGCGCTCGACAAGCGCGAGAAGCCTGAGCCGCCGCAGGCAAAGCCTGCCGCGCAGGTCACGAATCCCCGCGGCGATTTCTTTGCCAATATGACCTCTCAGCAGTACCGCGAGCAGCAGAAGGCGGAACCGTCCGCCGCTGCGCCCGCGATCGCGCGTCCTGTGTCCGCGCCGCCGAGCGCGCCGAAGGCTGCGCCCTCCATTGCACCCCAGTGGAAAACGCGCGTGCCCGCCGTCGATACCCGCGCGGGCGGCAGCGCGCCGCTTTCAGATTTTGTGCGGCATGAAATGCCTGCTTCCGCGCCCGCGCAGGCGGCGCAGCCTGTGCAAAGATCTGTCAAAGCTGTGGAAAACCCTGCGTGCGAAGCCGTGCCGCTGCCGATGGACGAGGAAGAAAAGCGTCCCGTCGCCGCGTCGCCGGTCGCCGAAGCGGCGACGGGCGCGGCCGAACCCGTGACGGAGCCCCCTGCCGTATCTGCGACGAAGCAGGAAGAAGCGGAAGCCGAGCAGGCAAGCTTCGCGCCCCTCACCGCCGCGCCGTGGCGCATCGCGGGCGAGGTGCTCGATACCTACATCATCTGCGAGGACGAGGACAAAACCATCTGGCTCATCGACAAGCACGCCGCGCACGAGCGCATGAATTTCGATCGCCTCAAGGCTGCGCAGGAGCCGGTGATGTGCCAGGCGCTGCTCGCGCCGCTCGTTGCAGACTTTGCCGCCGAGGAGTATAGCGCCCTTGCGGCGAATTTAGACCTTTTGCGCGAGTTTGGCTTTGAATGCGAAGAATTCGGCGGCGGGAGCCTGATCCTGCGCGCCATTCCCGCCGACCTTGAAAGCGGCGACGCGATCCCGACCTTAGAAGAGCTTGCCGAAAAGCTCGTCACCGCCCACACGGCCGACCCCGCCGCCGCGCGTGACGCGCTGCTGCACACGATGGCCTGCAAGGCGGCCATCAAGGGCGGCTGGAAGAGCGACATCTCCGAGCTGCGCGTGCTCGTTGAAAAGGTACAGAGCGGCGAAGTGCAGTTCTGCCCCCACGGGCGGCCCGTGAAGGCGAAGCTCACGAAGTATGAGCTTGAAAAAATGTTCAAGCGCGCGTAAGACGCAGGAGGAAAACGATGAAACTTGTATGCGTCGTCGGCCCGACGGGCTGCGGCAAAACATGGCTCGGCGTGGAGCTTGCCAAAGCGCTCCGCGGCGAGGTCGTCTCCTGCGACTCGATGCAGATCTACCGCGGCATGGTCATCGGCACTGCCGCGCCGACGGAAGAGGAGATGCAGGGCGTCCCCCACCACATGGTCGGCGTCGCAGACCCCAACGAAAACTACTCCGTCGCCCGCTACGCGTGCGACGCGGCGAAATGCGTCGACGATCTCATCGCGCGCGGAAAGCAGCCCGTCATCGTCGGCGGCACGGGGCTTTATCTAAATGCCTTGCTCGCCGGGCACGGCTTTGCCGGCGGCGACAAGGACGGCGCATACCGCGCGGAACTGGAGCGCCGCTGGGAAGAAGAGGGCGGCGAGGCGATGTTCGCAGCGCTTCGCCGCATCGACCCGGAAACGGCCGAAAAGTTGCATTTGAACGACAAAAAGCGCATTCTCCGCGCGCTCGAGGTCTATTATGAGACCGGAAAGACCATGGCGCAGCACAACGCCGAGACGAAGCTTGTCCCTCCGCGCTACGATTCCGTGCGCATCGGCCTTGCCTATGAGGATCGCGAGGACATGAAGCGCGCCATCGACGCGCGCGTTGACAAAATGGTGGAGGCGGGGCTTTTCGACGAAGTGCGCGCGCTGCTCGCTTCCGGGCTTTCGCGCGATGTGACGGCCATGCAGGCCATCGGCTACAAGGAAGCGCTTTCCTACCTTGACGGCGCGGCCACGCGCGAGGAAGCCATCGAAGAGATCAAGCTCCGCTCGCGCCAGTATGCCAAGCGTCAGCTCACATGGCTGCGCCGCGACAAGGACATTCACTGGTTTTATTGGAAAAAAACGAGGGATCTCCCCGACTGCCTCGCTTTTTCGACAGAAATTCTTCGGGGGCATGGCGTATCCTGTCTGTAAAGCGGACGAGCCGTCCGCAAAAAAGAAAGGAAAGAGTAGCCATGAAAAAAATCGCAAACCTTCAGGATCTGTTTCTCCTCTCTGCGCGCCGCAGCCGCGTGAGTGTGACGATCTTTCTCGTCAACGGCTTTCAGATGCGCGGCGTCATCACGGGATTCGACAGCTTTGTCGTCGTTCTCGAGAGCGACGGCAGGCAGCAAATGCTCTACAAGCACGCCATCTCTACGATCGTGCCGGCGAGCAGCATCGACCTCAAAAGCGCGGAGGACAACGGGGAGTAAGCACGCCTGATACAGGAGTGTGCCATGAAATCTACATCTCTTTCCACAAAGCTCATCATGATCCTGCTGCTTTTGGCTGTCATCGGATATTTTGCCGTGCAGGGCTACAACTATCTCGTCAGCCCCGAGACGACAACGCTCGTTTACCGCTACCGCAGCGAGCAGTCCATCGCCGTGCGCGGCTGCGTGGTGCGCAAAGAGCAGGTCGTCGACTGCGGCGAAACGCTCATCGAGCTCAAGCATGCCGAGGGCGAGCGCGTGGGTCAGGGTGACACCATCGCCGCGGTCTACCGCTCGGCGGAGGCGCTCAGCGCCACGCAGGAGCTTGAATCCCTGCGCGCGCAGAAAGAGCAGCTTGAATACGCAAAGAGCGCTTCGAGCGACGCGGCGACCGCGCTGCGCCTCGACACCGATATCCGCGAGCAGATCGTTTCCGTGCGCGCGGCCTATGAGTCGGGCGCTTACAGCTCGCTCGACACGCTCATTCCCCAGCTCAAGACGACGGTTTTGAAGCGTGAATATGCCTACAACGGCAGCGACAACCTCACGGCGCGGCTCGATGAGCTTTCCGCGCAGATCAGCGCGCTTTCGAGCGCGGCAAGCGGCGGCACCACGCGCATCACCGCTCCCGTGTCGGGAACTTACAGCGCCGTGGCCGACGGCTACGAAAGCGTGCTGACGCCGGAGACGCTTGAAACGATGACGCCCTCGCAGCTTACGGCTATCGCGCCGCAGAGCGTTTCCACCACGGTGGGAAAGCTCATCGAGGGCAGCGCATGGTACTTTGCCGCGAACATCAGCGAGGAGGATGCCGCGGGGCTCAAGGTGGGCAGCTCGCTGACACTGCGCATGGCGTCCGGCGTCGACTTTGACCTGCCCGTCAAGCTCACGCGCATCAGCGACGCGGAAAACGGCAAGTGCCTGATCGTTTTGAAGAGCACGCAGTATCTATCCTATGTGACGCTGCTGCGCGAGCAGAACGCCGAGCTGATCCTGAACCAGTACGAGGGGCTGCGCGTGCCGAAAAATGCGCTGCGCGTGAATGAGGACGGCGTGTCCGGCGTTTATTGCCTTATCGGGCGCGTGGCCTACTTCAAGCCCGTTGCTATCGTCTATCAGGGCAGCGACTACTGCCTTGTCGAGCCCGGCAAGATCGAAGCCGCCACGGAAAGTCAGCAATCCCTTTACACCCTGCGGCCCAATGACGAAGTCATTGTTTCGGCAGGGGAGCTATATAACGGAAAGGTCGTAGATTAAATGAGCATTGCGGAAAACATCGCGCGTGTGCGCGCAAACATCGCTGCCGCCGCCAGAGAGGCCGGCCGCGACCCCGGTGAGATCACCCTCGTCGGCGCAAGCAAAATGAACGACGCGGACGCCTGCCGCGCCGCCATCGCCGCGGGCATCGACGTGCTGGGCGAGAACCGCGAGCAGGAGATGACGAAAAAGCTCGCCGAGCACGCCTATGACGGCGCTCCCCTGCACTTCATCGGGCACCTCCAGCGCAACAAGGTGAAAAACGTCGTCGGCAAGGTCGCGATGATCGAGTCGGTCGGCTCGCTCGCGCTGCTCGCCGCCATCAATGCGCAGGCGGAAAAGCTCGGGATCGTGCAGGATATTTTGCTGGAGGTGAATATCGGCGGCGAGGAAGCAAAGAGCGGCTTTGCCCCGGAAGATCTTGCGCAGGCGGCGGAAGAGGCGAAAAAGTGCGCGTTTGTCCGCGTGCGGGGGCTGATGTGCATTCCGCCGGTCGCCGAGGGCGAACACGGCAGCATGCCGTACTTTGAAAAAGTTCATGCACTTTTTGTTGACATCAATGCAAAGTTGTATGATAATACACTTGATATACTGTCTATGGGCATGAGCGGCGACTATGAGGACGCAGTGCGCGCAGGCGCGACGATGGTGCGCGTCGGCACGGCGATCTTCGGCGCACGCAACTACACGAATTGATCGAGGAGGTCTTGATACCATGGGTATTTTTGATGATCTGAAAAAATGGGCTCACCCCTACGAGGATGAGGACGAGGAATATGAAGACGATTTCCCCGATCTGAGAGATCGCGGCGACACAGGCGCGTTTGCCGATCGCCGCAGCGTTGAACGCAAGGCGGAGGATCGCCGCAACAAGGTCGTCAACATCAACGCCACCACGCAGCTCAAGGTCGTGCTCGTCAAGCCCGAGCGCTTTGAAAACGCCAGCGAGATCGCCGATCACCTGAAGGAAAAGCGCACGGTGGTCATCAACCTTGAATCCACGAATAAGGACATTGCAAGACGTTTGATCGACTTCCTCTCCGGCGTTGCCTACGCGGGCGAGGGCAAGATCAAGAAGGTCGCCGCCAATACGTACATCATCACGCCCTACCATGTGGACATCATGGGCGATCTGATCGACGAACTGGAAAACAACGGCCTGTACCTGTAAAACGAAACGGAGGATGGGATCAATGCTGACACCGCAGGAGGTTTCCGGCCGCGCATTCAGCAAGGCGGCATTCGGTGGCTACAACATGGCGATGGTCGATGAGTTCCTCGATGAAGTGACCGACGACTATACCGCGCTTTATAAAGAAAACGCCGCCTTGAAGGCCAAGCTCAAGGTGCTGGTCGACAAGGTGGAGGAATACCGCGCGACGGAGGATTCCATGCGCGCCGCTCTCCTGACCGCCCAGCGCATGGCGAACACCATGGTCGAAGAGGCGGAAGAGAAAAAGAAATCCATGCTTGCCGGCGCCGAGGACGAAGCCCGTGCCAAGATCGGCGCGCTGCAGAGCGACGTCGAGCTTGAGCAGCGCCGCCTGAACGCGGCCAAGGCTGCCACGGCAGACTTTTTGCAGAAAACGCGCGAGCTTGCGCAGGCGCAGCTTGCGCTCATCGAGCGCGCGCCCGACCTGACGCCGGAGGAGATCGTCGGCGATAAGACGGCCGAGCAGAAGGCCGAAACGGACGTGAACGCCATCGAGGAGCGGATCCTCGCGGCTTTCCGCCCCACGGAGGCAGCGCCGGAGGAAGCGGCGCCGGAGGCCGCTCCTGCGGAAGAAAACGCGGTGAAGACGGAAGAGGCCAAGGCGGAACCGCTCGAGCCGGACGACAGCCCGTTTGTGGAAACGGCCAGCCACGCCATTCGCCTGGACGACCTCAAGTTCGGCCGCAATTACCATGGAGAAGAGTAACAGCAAAGAGGGCGGCTTTCGAAGAAAGCTGCCCTCTTATTTTTTCTTTGGCCGCGCGTTTGCGGCAAAAAGGAGCCGATATGAACAAAAAGCCCATCATCGCCTTTCTTTACGACTTTGATAAGACCCTCTGCACCACCGATATGCAGGACTATACCTTTATCCCCTCGCTCGGCTACACGCCCGGCGAGTTCTGGAGCATCGCGAATTCCTTCGGCTTTGAGAACCGCATGGACGGTCTGCTTGCCTACATGTACACGATGATCGAGGAATGCCGCAAAAAGGGCATTCGCCTCAGCCGCGACTATCTCGTTTCCTGCGGACATGCGATCGAGCTGTTTCCGGGCGTAGAGGACTGGTTTGCGCGCATCAACGCCTTTGGCGAGTCGCTCGGCGTAGAGATCGAGCACTACGTGCTCTCCTCCGGCCTGCGCGAGATCATCGAGGGCAGCGGCGTGAGCCACGAGTTCAAGGAGATCTACGCCTGCGAGTTTTTCTACAACGAAGAGGGCATCGCCTCCTGGCCGAAGCTCGACGTCAACTTCACGAACAAGACCCAGTTCGTCTACCGCATCAATAAGGGCATTCTCGACGTTGCGAAGGACAAGGAGCTCAACGCTTCGATGCCGGACGACTCCAAGCGCATTCCCTTTACGAACATGATCTACATCGGCGACGGCCTTTCCGACGTGCCGTGCATGAAGATGATGCGCGCCTACGGCGGGCAGGCGGTGGCCGTCTATCAGGACAGCAACCGCACGGGCGTGGAAGACTTGCTTGCCAAGGGGCGCGTGGACTTCATCTTCCCCGCCGACTACCGCAGCGGGACGCTTTTTGACGAGACGATGAAAAACATCGTGCGCAAGATGGCCATTGCGGACGCGCTGGCCGAGGAAAATCAGCAGCAGCTCCGCTCGCTCGGACGCGGCGAACTGCCGCAGCAGGTGGGGCTGTTCTGATGGTGAAGCTGTGCTGCCCCGTCTGCGCCGGGGCGCTTGAAAGGCGCGCAGGGGCATATCTCTGCCCGAAAAACCACAGTTTCGACATCGCCAAAAGCGGCTACGTCAACCTCCTGCTCAATTCCTCGCAGGGTCACCACGGGGACGATAAGCTGATGGTGCGCGCACGGCGCGACTTTTTGGACAAGGGCTATTACGACCGCTTCATCGCAGCCGTCGCGGCCGCGGCGGCGGAATTTGCACCGGGGGAGGCCGCGGTGCTCGACGCGGGCTGCGGCGAGGGCATCTATTCTCTTGCTGTGCTGCGCGCGATCGAAAAGGCGGGCAAAACGGGAGAACTCATAGGCGTCGATATTTCCAAGACCGCGCTCCAGTACGCGGCCAAGCGCTCGCCGGCCTTCACGCTCTGTGTCGCCTCCTGCGCGCATCTGCCGGTCGGGGACGAAAGCGTCGACGAGGTGATGAACATCTTCTCCCCCTTCGTGCCGGAGGAATTTGCGCGCGTGCTGAAGCGCAGCGGCTATCTTCTGCGCGCCTATCCCCTGCGCGAGCATCTGTGGGAGCTCAAAGCGCTCATCTACGACACGCCGCGCGACAACCCGCCCACGCCGCTTACGACTGAGGGCTTCACGCTCGTCGAAACGCGAGAGGTGCGCGACATCATTCATCTGCCCTGCACGGAGGATATCCTCGCGCTCTTCCGCATGACGCCGTATTACTACAAAACCGGTGTGAAGGATCAGCAAAAGGCTGAGCAGGCAAAGGAGCTCGCTGTGCAGCTTGCGTTTGGATTGGCAATCTATCAAAAAAGTTGATATTCCCGCACCCGCGCGGGAGAAAGAAGCGGCGTGCGCCGCGCACAAAAAAGGGGAATTCTCTTTGAAAAGAGAATCCCCCTTTTGATTTATGCCGCGCAACGCGCGGCGTTTACAGTCTTTTCCCGTACATGAAGAGGTCGCACTTGAGCATGCCATTGTAGAGCTTGCGCTTTTTGTCGGCAAATTTGCCGTAGCAGCGCTCAAAATCGGGGTGCGAGGAAAGGACGTAGACCTTCCAGCTGTCGGGCAGCTTGTCCATCACGCGGCCGAAAGCACGGTAGAGCTCGCCCGCCTCCTCGCGCTCGAGAAGGCGCTCGCCGTAGGGCGGGTTCGTCACGATGCGGCCGTACAGCCCGCCCCAGTGGAAGCGCGTCGCGTCGTCGACTTCAAATTTCACAATGTCATCGACCTCGGCAAGCTCCGCGTTGTGCTGCGCGAGGGCAACGGCGTCGGGGTCGATGTCTCCGCCCCAGATCTCATACTTGCCGTGGAATTCCTTGTCCATCGCCTCGTCGGCTGCGTCGAGCCAGAGCATTTTGTCGAGCGACGCCCAGTGCTGCGCGGCAAAGCTGCGGTTCAGCCCCGGCGCGCGGTTGCGCGCGATGAGCGCCGCCTCGATGGCGATGGTGCCGCTGCCGCAGAAGGGATCGCAGAACGGGTCACGGCCATTGTAGTGCGAGAGCTTGACCATCGCGGCGGCGAGCGTTTCCTTGAGGGGGGCCGACACGCCGTGGGCGCGGTAGCCGCGCTTGTAAAGCCCCTCACCCGAGGTGTCGAGCCCGACGGTGACCTCGTCCTTCATGATGGAAAAGCGCACCTGATAGCGCCGCCCCGTTTCGGGGAACTGCGCGATGCCGTAGGCCGCGCTCAGGCGGTCGACGACCGCCTTTTTGACGATCGACTGGCAGGCGGGCACGGAGTGGAGCGTCGAGTTGATGGAATAGCCCACGACGGGGAATTCGCCCTCGCGGGGGATCCAGTCCTCCCAATGCACCGCGCGCACGCCCTGAAAGAGCGATTCAAAATCCGTCGCGCGGAATTTGTGCAGAACCAGAATGACGCGCGCGCCGCAGCGCAGGTTGAGGTTGAGGCGCGCAATGTCGCGCGCCTCGCCGTGGCAGAGGACGCGGCCATTCTCGACGCGCACGTCAGAAAGCCCCAGCTTTTTGATCTCATCGCCCACTAAGCTCTCAAGGCCCAAGAGGCAGGGAATGACAAATTCCAGCATAATAACGCTCCCGAAAAAATGATTTGACTTTAGTATAGCGGATGGGAACAAAAAAGGCAATCGCCGCGTCAAAATAAGCATGGTAAAGCGGTGGAGCGTGTGGTACAATAGGAAAAACAGCGCGGAAAGCGCGCTGTCACATGAATGTAACATCAAACTTGCGCGAAATTTTTCGAAAAAATACGGAATGCAACACTAAAGTTGCTGGAAATGGACGCGCGGTTTTGCTATCTTATCCTCAGACAGAGAAACGGAGGGAACGCAATGGCATTTGGCGAGCGGCTCCAGGAGGTCCGCAAACGCAGCGGACTGACGCAGGAGGAATTTGCCGAACAGCTTCAGGTCTCGCGCCAGTCGGTCTCGCGCTGGGAGTCGGGCCGCGGCTACCCTGAGATGGAGAAGATCATCTTCATCTGCAACCGCTACGGCGTAACGATGGACGAGCTGTTCAAAGAAGAAGTCCCCACCCCCGGCGAGCCGCCGGTCGAAGCCCCGCTGCTGTCCGCGCGCACGCTCGGCAGCGAGTTGTCGAACCTGTACGCGAATCTGTCGCCCTACAACAAGAGCATCGGGATCATGCTGCTGACCGTCATCGCGATGATCGGTCCGGCATACGTCTACTGTATGCGCAGTTTGAAAGGAGGAGCAGATGAAATGATGACCATCATCTGGATCGCCGCCATCATCATCTTCGGCATTGCCGAGGCGGCGACGGCGGGGCTGGTGTCGATCTGGTTCGTGGCGGGCGCGGTGGCCGCGCTGGTCGCAACGGAACTGGGCGCGGCGCTGTGGCTCCAGTTCGCAACATTTCTGGTCGTTTCGATCCTTGCGCTCACCGCAACACGGCCGTTGGCGCGGAAGATGCTCGATAAGACCATCGTCCCCACGAACGCCGACCGCGTGCTGCACCACGAGGCGAAGGTGACCGAAACGGTCGACAATGAGAACGCCACCGGCGCTGTGTACATCGACGGCAAGACCTGGACCGCGCGCAGCGACAGCGGCGAGATCATAGAAAAAGGCAAAATGGCAAAAATCGTGCGCATGGAGGGCGTGAAGCTCTATGTCCGCCCGGCGCGAAATCCCGACGAGAAGTAAAAAACCAACCGACAGAAAGATTTTAGGAGGAAAAGAACGATGCAATGGATCGGCTATATCGGTATTGGCATTTTGGTGCTGCTGGTGCTTCTGGTGCTTGTGACGAACATTCAGATCGTGCAGCAGTCGAGAGCATACGTTGTCGAGCGCCTCGGCGCTTACAGCGCGACGTGGGGCGTGGGCCTGCACTTCAAAATTCCGTTTTTCGAGCGCGTTGTGAAGAAGGTCAGCCTCAAAGAGCAGGTAGCGGACTTCGATCCCCAGCCCGTGATCACGAAGGATAACGTCACCATGCAGATCGACACGGTCATCTACTTCCAGATCACCGACCCCAAGCTCTACACCTATGGTGTCGAGCACCCGATGAACGCCATCGAGAACCTGACGGCGACGACGCTGCGTAACATCATCGGCGAGATGGAGCTTGACCAGTCGCTCACGAGCCGCGACGTCATCAACGCCAAGATGCGCTCCATCCTCGATGAGGCCACCGACCCGTGGGGCATCAAAGTCAACCGTGTGGAGCTCAAGAACATTCTGCCGCCGCGCGAGATCCAGAACGCGATGGAAAAGCAGATGAAGGCCGAGCGCGAGCGCCGCGAGTCCATCTTGCAGGCCGAGGGCCAGAAGCAGTCCCAGATCCTCGTGGCAGAGGGCGAAAAGCAGTCCACGATCCTGCGCGCGGACGCGGAAAAGCAGGCGGCCATTCTCAAGGCAGAGGCCGAGCGTCAGGCCGCGATCCTCAAGGCCGAGGGTGAAGCGCAGGCGATCCTGAACGTGCAGCAGGCGCTCGCGGACTCCATCAAGATGCTCAACGAGGCCAACCCCAACGATCAGGTCGTCAAGATCAAGGCGCTCGAATCCTTCGAGAAGGCCGCAGACGGTCAGGCGACGAAGATCATCGTCCCGAGCGAGATCCAGAGCCTTGCGGGCCTTGCCGCAAGCTTCAAGGGCCTGCTGGAGGACGAGAAAAAGTGACTCAAAAAAAGAAGAGGTTCCCGCCGGGAACCTCTTCTTTTTTTCACATGTTTCTATCAGCACTCGGCGTCCGTGCGGGTGCGCCAGGAGATCTCCTGCTCAAGCTCATAGCGCAGCTTCTTGTTCTCTTCCACAAGCTCGTCGTAATGCTCGCCCTGCACGTAGTACTTGACGAACGTAAAGGTTGCCTCGTCAAGCTCCTCCTCCGTGTAGGACGGCAGCAGCGAGCCGTTCTTGCGCTGAAGGCCGGAGATGTTCACGACCACAAGGCGGCGGTGCTGCTCGGAGAGCTGGAAGAGCCGCAGCTTTTCGGGGATCTCAAGCCCTAAGTCATAGGTGTTGTTCACTCGCTCCATGATGTTGCGGTACTCGGGCTTGGCAGAAACGATGACGCCGTGCTGCGCAAAGAGTTTCTTCAGATAGTCCACAGAAACGTCCTCACGGGTGATGGTGCCCTTGCCGAGGCCGGTGAGCATGGTGTTGGAAAGGTTCAGGCTGACGTAAACTTCTTCGCCGGTCTTGGGATAGCTCATGATTTGCCTCCATTTTGCGGTCTGCGCCGCGCAGCTGCGCGGCAAATGTTGGTACTGACAGTTGCATGGTAGCACGGTGGAGGGGAAAATACAAGCGTCAGGTTGTATGAACCGCGGCAGCAAATTTTGTCGGAATCGCCGCGGCGGGATTTTTCTTGACAAGGTACGGCGCAAATGATATGCTCTTGGCATCTCAATAACGGGTGCGTACCTACCGGCAGCCAGGCGGAAGTCTGGCTGCCGTTTTTGCATCTGTTGTTTTTTCTGTGGGAGGAAATCTACCATGTCTTACATCTGGCCGCTCATTCTCATGATCGTGTCGAACACGGTCTACCACGTCTGCGCAAAGTCCCTGCCTACAAAGCTCGACCCGCTGGCGTCGCTGACGGTGTCCTATTTCTTTGCTGCGATCAGCTCGGGCATCCTGTACTTTGTCGTCAACCGCGGCAGCGCCGACCTTCTGCGCGAGTACAGCGGCATGAACTGGGTGCCGTTCCTCCTGGGGCTTGTCCTCGTCGGAATGGAGGCGGGCAGCATCTATGCCTACCGCGCCGGCTGGTCAGTGAGCACGCTTCAGGTCACGTCGGCTGCGGGCATTGCGGCGCTCCTTGTGTTTGTGGGCTATCTCGCCTACCACGAGGCCATCACCCCCAGCAAGCTCATCGGCCTTGCCTGCTGCGTCGTGGGGCTTTATTTCCTCAACAAATGAGTTGTGCCGCGCCCGCGCGCGTGGTATGATGAGGAAAACGCTGAAAGAAAAAGGAACGTTGAGTTATGAAAGCTGCACGCGAATATCCGATCGTCACCGTCACCGCCAAGGGCACGCGCTGGCTCGAGAGCGGCCACCCCTGGGTCTATGACTCCGACGTTGCCCGCGAGCCGGAAGAGAGCGAGTGCGAAAACGGCGCGCTCGTCGACGTGGTGTCGGAAAAGGGGAAATACCTCGGCACGGGCTTTTTGAGCAGGCTCAGCCGCCTGCGCGTGCGCATCGTCTCGCGCAACGCGAACGACCGCTTTGACGAAAGTTTCTGGAGGCGGCGCGTGCGCTACGCCTGGGACTACCGCAAGGCGGTGATGGACGGACAGACCGGCTGCTGCCGACTCATCTTTGGCGAGGCGGACGCCTTCCCCGGCCTCACGGTCGACCGCTTTGAAACCCTGCTCGTCACGCAGACGCTCTCGCTCGGCATGGAGAAGATCAAGGACGTGCTCTTCCCGCTCATCGTCGAGGTTCTGGAGGAGGACGGCGAGAAGATCGACGGCCTTTTCGAGCGCAACGATGTGCTGCTTCGCGAAAAGGATGGCTTATCGCAGAACAAGGGCTGGTTTGCCCTTCCCGGCAAGGAAACGCCCGCAAGCCCCATCACCGAGATCTGCGAAAACGGCGTTTTCTACCGCGTGGACGTCGAAAACGGGCAGAAGACAGGCTTTTTCCTCGACCAGAAGTTCAACCGCCTCGCCGTGGCGCGCCTTGCGCGCGGAAAGCGCGTGCTCGATTGCTTCACGCACACGGGCTCCTTTGCGCTCAACGCCGCAAAGGGCGGCGCGGAGCACGTGACGGCGGTGGACGTATCCGAGAGCGCGGTCGAAATGGCGCGCGCAAACGCAGCGCGCAACGGCCTTACGGACAAGATGGATTTCCTCGCCGCCGACGTTTTTGACCTCCTGCCGCAGCTCGAGGCGGCGCACGAAAAGCCCTATGATTTCATCATCCTCGACCCGCCGGCCTTCACCAAGTCGCGCCGCACGGCGAACAACGCCGAAAAGGGCTACAAGGAAATTAACCTCCGCGCGATGCGCCTTCTGCCGCGCGGCGGCTATCTTGCCACTGCCTCGTGCAGCCATTTCATGCCCGCCGAACGCTTTGAGCGCATGCTGCGCTCCGCCGCCGCGGACGCGGGCGTGGAGCTGCGGCAGATCGAGGTGCGCACACAGGCAAGCGACCACCCGATCCTCTGGAATGTGCCGGAAACGGATTATCTCAAGTTCTATTTATTCCAGGTGGTATAAAAGGATACAAAAAATCCCTGCTGTTACAGCAGGGATTTTTTTGCGTTACTTGCTTTCCTCGCCGGAGGTGGCGTCCTTCGTTTCACCCTTCGGTTCGTCCGCGGGTGCTTTGGGTTCAGCCGGGGGTTCCTCCTCAGCCGAAGTTTCCTCGCCCTTGTCCTGCGGCATCTCGATCTTTTCGCTCGTCATCGAAATGTGCCTGGCGGGCGCTTCGATCACGCTGGGCTGCGAGGGGCGGAAGCCCTCGTCGCCTGCGCGGGTGGAGGCGTAGGCCTCTTCGACGGTCGAGGGATCGCGGCCTTCGAGGATGGCGACCATTTCACCGCCCGTGATGGTCTCCTTTTCAAGGAGGTAGGCGACGACCTTATCCATATCCTCGCGGTTGTCGCGGATGACCTGCACGGCTGCCGCGTAGCACTTGTCGAGGATACCCTTGACCTCGCGGTCCATGATGGCGGCGGTATCCTGCGCGCAGTCGAGACCGTAGCCGCCGTCGAGGTACTGGTTGCGCACAGACCCGAGCGCAACCATGCCGATCTCATCGCTCATGCCGTACATCGCGACCATGTTGCGCGCGATGCTAGTGGCCTCCTGAATATCCTGCGAGGCGCCGTTGGTCATCGTGTTCATCACGACCTCCTCGGCGGCGCGGCCGCCCATGGAGACGGCGATCTTCGCCATCAGCTCATCGCGCGTGCGCAGGTTCGTCTTGTCCTCCTCGGGCATGAGCAGCGTATAGCCAAGGCTTCCCTCGGTGTGCGGCACAATGGTGATCTTCTGCACGGGCTCGGCGTTTTTCTGCTTGTAGGCGACCATCGCGTGGCCGACCTCATGATAGGCGACGAGCTTCTTTTCAAACTCGGTGAGGACGCTGTTCTTCTTCTCGCTGCCCGCGATGACGAACTCAAACGCCGCGAGCATATCCTCCTGTGTGACGAGCTTGCGCCCCTTGCGCACGGCGCGCAGCGCCGCTTCGTTGGCAAGGTTTGCAAGGTCTGCGCCCACGCAGCCCGCGGTCGCGAGCGCGACCTTCTTGAGGTCAACGTCCTCGGCGAGCTTGATGCCGCGCGTGTGGACCTGAAGGGTCGCAAGGCGGCCGGCAAGGTTCGGGCGGTCTACCGTGATGCGGCGGTCGAAGCGGCCGGGACGCAGCAGTGCCTTGTCGAGCACCTCCGGGCGGTTCGTCGCGGCGAGGACGATGACGCCCTTGCTGGGGTCGAAGCCGTCCATCTCGGCGAGCAGCTGGTTGAGCGTCTGCTCGCGCTCGTCGTTGCCGCCGCCGTAGCGGCTGCCGTCGCGGGATTTGCCGATGGTGTCGATCTCGTCGATGAAGATGATGCAGGGGGCGACCTTCGAAGCCTCGGCGAAGAGGTCGCGCACGCGGCTCGCACCCACGCCCACGAACATTTCAACAAAGTCGGAGCCGGAGATGGAGAAGAACGGCACCTTCGCCTCGCCCGCCACAGCCTTGGCAAGCAGCGTCTTGCCCGTACCGGGAGAGCCGACAAGCAGCGCGCCCTTGGGGATCTTCGCGCCGATGGCGGTGTACTTTTCAGGGTTGTGCAGAAAGTCGATGATCTCGACGAGCGATTCCTTCGCCTCGTCCTGGCCGGCGACGTCCGCGAACGTCACGCCTGTGGACTTTTCCATGTAGACCTTGGCGTTGGCCTTGCCGACGTTGCCGATGCCGCCGATCCCGCCCATGCCGCCGGACTTTTTCGCCAAGATGTTCATCAGCAGCATGAACGCGCCGACCATCAGCACCGTGGGCAGGATATAGGTCACCATAAAGGCGAGCACCGGCGAGATGGGCGCCTGATAGGGCTTGGTGTAGGTCACGCCCTCTTCATCGCAGAGCGAGAGCAGGCTTTCCGACATCGCGGGAATGATGGTGGTGAAGAGTGTGTAGTCCTGATCGTAGCTCTTGCCGTCATCGTCGGTGTAGACAAAGCCGTCCACCGGCGTGATGGTGTACACGTCGTCGTCGATCTCGATGGACTTGACCTTGCCCGACTCCACCAAGTCGACAAGCTCGCTGTGGGCGATCTCGCAGGAGCTTTCCGCGGCTCTGGCCTGTTCGAGCATGACGGAGACATAGTTGACGCCGATCGTCAGCAGCAATGCCCACAGGACGATCGACCACATCCCTCCGCCGCGCCGGCGGTTCTTGTCGCCGCGGTTGCGGTTGTTTCTGTTGTTCTGATCCATGATGTTCCTCCCGTCAGGGGATCAAAAATGTGATATGCGCACATTCTTTACGTAATGTGCATCACTATACCATAGAAAAAAGAAAGGCACAAGTTTTCAGCGGTGAATTTTCAATGAACTTTTGCTTTGCGCCCTCTTTATCTTGCCCTTGTTCTGTGTTATAGTTGTAATGGAGTATTCTATCAAAATCTGTCGCACAAAATTTATGACAAGGAGAAATTCTTTTATGGATAAGGAACGCAGGGAAAAGACCGTCCGAGCGCAGGACGCGGAGGCGGACGGCATCATTGAGGGCCGCAACGCCGTGATCGAGGCGCTGCGCGCGGGCGCGACCATCGACAAAATTTTCATTCAGAAGGGCGAGACCGACAAAACGCTCGGCCACATCGCCTCCACCGCCCGCGCCGCCGGTGTGGTGGTCGTGGACGCGGACAAGCGCAAGCTCGACTTTATGAGCCGCACGCACGCCCATCAGGGCGTCATCGCGCTCACGAGCGTGCGCGAATACGTCAGCGTGGAGGACATTCTGAACATCGCGCGCGAAAAGGGTGAAAAGCCCCTGATCGTCGTCTGCGACGAGATCTCCGACCCGCACAACCTGGGCGCGATCATTCGCACGGCGGAGTGCGCGGGCGCGCACGGCGTCGTGATCCCCAAGCGCCGCAGCGCAGGCCTTACGAGCGTCGTCGCCAAGACGAGCGCGGGTGCGGTGAGCTATGTGCCCGTTGCGCGCGTGCCGAACATTCCCGCGCTTTTGGAGCAGCTGCAAAAAGAGGGCGTGTGGGTCTTCGGCACGGCGGCCGAGGGCGCGTGCGACCTCTATTCCGCCGACCTCAAGGGCCCCGCTGCCATCGTCATCGGCAGCGAGGGCGACGGTATGACGAGACTCGTGCGTGAAAAGTGCGATTTCCTCGTCAGCATTCCGATGAAGGGCAGTATTTCCTCGCTCAACGCCTCCGCGGCGGCGGCCATCCTCCTTTACGAGGCGGTGCGCCAGCGCCTGGGGCAGTAAACACAACAAAGAAGGAACGATATGGATCCGAAAGACCTTGAATTTGAAGAGACCTTGGCCGACTCGGAGCTGCTGCTGAAAAACACCGCCCGCAGCATGGACGAGGACGCGGAGTTCTCGCTCGAGAGCATTCTGGCTGAGTACGGCAGCGGCACGCCTGCGCCGGAAGAGGCGGAAGCGCCCGAGCCGCAGCCGGTGAAGAAAGCGCCGGCGGCAGAAGCCGCCCCGCCGCAAAAAAAGGCGGAGGCGGCGGAACGTCATGCGGACAGCGCCGTCCGCAGCGCCGTGATCCCCTTCCCCGGAATGAAAACGGCGGAAGCGCCCGCGCCGGAAGATCCCGCACCGCAGGACGGGGGAGAAGCGCAGGACGACGCGCCCAAGGCCATGAGCTTGCAGGATATTCTCGCCCAGACGGTGCAGGAGGCGCTCGCCGAGCGCGAGGATACGATCATCGAAGAAGAACCGCCGCGCCGGGGGCTCTTCTCCCGCCGCAAGATGCGCGATACCGAGCAGCTCTATGACGACGCGGAGGAAGAAGAGGAAGAGGACGCGTTTGACGAAGCGGAGCTGGATCTTCCCGAGCCGCCGCTTCAGGAAACGCTTGCGGATTACCGCGCGCAGCTCTCAGGCGCGATGAAGGCGCGGCGCGGCGCGGGCATTTTCACGCTTGCGCTGTGCGTGATGGCGCTGCTGGAGCATTTTTCCCTCCTGCCCGCGGCCTATGTCGAAGATCCGATGATCCGCGCGCTGCCGCTGCTGGCGGCGGAGGCGATCGTCTGCGCCATCGGCTGGCGCATCTTCGCGCGCGCGATCCGCTCGCTCAGGCAGGGCAAGACCACCTCCGGTTTTTTGACGATGCTGCTCTGCCTTGTCACGCTGACCGACACGGCGCTCTACGCCTTCCTGCCCGCGCGCGCGGCGCTGTCGCTGCCGCTGCCGGCGGTGGGCGCGCTTTCCGTTTACTGCGCGCTGCTGGGCGAAAGTCTGCGCCTGCACGGCATGTATGACACGTTCCGCATCGCGGCCATCGGCAACGCGCCCTATATCGTCACTGTGACGGCGGGGGGCGCTGCCAAGCGCGTGGGACAGGTAGACGGATTTTCCAATTCCGCCCGCGCGAATGATCCCTACGCCCGCTGGCAAAACGTGCTGCTGCCCGTCTTTCTGACGGCGGCGGTCGTGTTCGGCGTGCTTTCAACGCTGGAGGCAAAGCAGAACCTGCTGCTTGCGTGGAACCTCTCGGTGCTGCTTGCAAGCGCGAATCTGCTGGCCTTTCCGATGGTCTGCGCGCTGCCCCTGAAGCGCATCGCCGCGCGATTGGCCAAGAGCGGCAGCGCCGTGGCGGGCTTTTTCGGCGCGGACGCCATTCGCCGCAGCAACTGTGTCATTCTGACCGACGGTGACATTTTTCCGCCGGGAACGGTTACGCTCGGCGGACTCAAGACCTTCGGCGAGGAAAGCGGCAAGGTCATCTCCTACGCCGCCACGATGGCGCATGCGTCCGAGAGCGGACTGAGCCGCCTGTTCAACAATCTGCTTGCCAGCGACGGCGGCTTCCGCGAAACGGTCGAGGACGTCGACTTTTATGAAGAGGGCGGCGTCGGCGGGCGCATCCACGGCGAAACGGTGCTTTTCGGCACGGCGAGCTTCATGCGCAAGCGCGGCGTAAACCTGCCGCGCAATTTGGGGCTCAAGACGGGCATGTACCTCTCTGTGGACGGTACGCTCGTTGCGGTCTTTGCCGTAAAGTATATGCCCGCGGAAAATGTCGACTGGGCGCTCCACGCCCTGCACCACAGCCGCATCACGCCGGTGCTCGCCGTGCGCGACGGCAACATCACCCCCGCGCTCTTGAAGCGCAAGTTCGGCACCGATGCGCGCGCGGTCTACCCCAAGCTCGGGACACGCCTCGCCCTTTCCGAGCGCGGCGGCGGACGGCCGTATGCCCTTTTGATGCGCGAGGGGCTCATGCCCTATGCCGAAGTCGTGCTCGGCAGCAAGCGCCTCTGCCTGTCCGCCAGAAGAGGAACGGTGCTTGCATTTTTAGCCGCTACGGCGTCTACGCTTCTCGCATTTTATTTAACTTTTGTCGGTGCATACAGCGAGCTCACGCCGCTTTCTCTGCTCGTTTACCTACTTTTATGGTCTCTCAGCGTGCTCGTTGACGGCATGCTCAGCGACCGTTATTGACACTTCGAACGAAGAAAACGGAAATCAACGGAAAAATATGGTTGAAATGGCGAGAAAAACATGATATAGTTTTTGCATTGAGTATTATCCCGCCCGGTGGCGGACACCATGACGGGATTTACGACTTTCGGAAGGAGACTAACCCATTATGAGTGCAAAAGACATTCGCAATATCGTGCTGCTTGGCCACAGCGGCAGCGGCAAGACCACCCTCGCTGAAAGAATGCTGTTTCTGACCGGCGGCACGGACCGTCTGGGTAAGATTGCCGACGGCAACACCGTTTGCGACTACGATCCCGAAGAGATCCGCCGCCAGATCTCCATTTCGCTGGCAGTGGCTCCCGTGGAATATGACAGCTGCAAGATCAACGTGCTCGACGTGCCCGGCGGTTTCGACTTTGCCGGCGAGGCTGCGGAGGCCGTTCAGGCTGCCGACGCCGCCGTCATCGTCTGCTCGGCCAAGGCCGGCATCAGCGTCGGCGCGGAGAAGGCGTGGAAATATTGCGAAAAGAATGCTCTCCCCCGTCTGATCTACATCTCCAAGATCGATGAGGAGAACTCCGACTATAACGCCGCGTTCGCCGCGCTGCGCGAGCGCTTCGGCAAGAACATCGCCCCCGTCGTCGCCCCCATCTGGGACGAGAACAAGAAGGTCATCGGCATCATCGACGTGCTGCATAAGCGCGCGTTCGAGTTCAACTCCACCGGCGGCCGCGTTGAAATCGAGGTGCCCGAGAACAAGCTTCCCGTGCTCGATGAGCTCTACGACGCGCTCAAGGAGTCCGTCGCTGAGACGAGCGAGGAGTTCATGGAGAAGTTCTTCGCCGGCGAGGATTTCACCTATGCCGAGATGATCCAGGGCCTGCGCCAGGGCGTGAAGGATCTCTCCCTCTTCCCCGTCGTGTGCGGCTCCGCCCTTCAGGGCATGGGCACCCGTATCCTGATGGATACCATCGTCGAGCTTCTTCCCAAGCCGCAGGACGCCCGCGCCCTCATGGCTGAGAATGAGGACGGCGAGTCCTCCGAGTTCGTCGTCGCGCCCGGCGCACTGCCGACCGCGTTCGTCTTCAAGACCATTTCCGACCAGTACGGCAAGTATTCCTACGTCAAGGTGCTCTCCGGCTCCATCAAGCCCGATATGCCTATGGTCAACGCCCGCACGGGCGAGACCGAGAAGCTCGGCCGCCTGTACATTGCCAAGGGCAAGAAGTACACCGAGGTCAAGGAGCTCACCTGCGGCGACATCGGCGCCATCGCCAAGATGGACAAGGTCAAGACCGGCGACACGCTCTGCGAGCCGCGTAAGGTGGTCAAGATCGCGCCCATTCCCTTCGATGAGCCGTGCTACAGTGTGGCCATCGCGCCCAAGACCCGCGGCCAGGAGGACAAGATGGCGCAGGGTCTCAACCGCCTGAACGAGGAAGATCCTTCCTTCCGCGTCATCAACAACGCCGAAACGCACCAGATGGTCGTCTGCGGCGCGGGCGATATCCAGATCGACGTGCTGGTGAGCAAGCTCAAGAGCCGCTTCGGCGTTGAGGTCGTGCTCGACACGCCGCGCGTCCCCTACCGCGAGAAGATCCGTAAGACCGTGCAGAAGCAGGGCCGTCATAAGAAGCAGACCGGCGGCAGCGGCCAGTTCGGTGATGTTTGGATCCGCTTCGAGCCCAACGAGGAGAGCGAAGAGATGGTCTTCGCCGAGGAAGTGTTCGGCGGCAGCGTGCCCAAGAACTTCTTCCCCGCGGTCGAAAAGGGCCTGCGCGACGCCGTGCAGAAGACCTTGGATGAGATGGCGGCCGATGGCACCTTCGCCAAGATCGCTGAAAAGTGGGGCCTTTCCGAGGCGGTTTGCCTGGGCAAAACGCCCCAAAAAGAAAACAGAAAAGCAGCCCTTCGACACGATGTGCTGAGGGGCTGCATTTTTCCCTGCAAGTAAGAGATAAAAGGAGAGCACCGCATGAACCTGTTAGAGATATTTGCCCAGGTGGGGGAGGGGATGGGAAATTCCATCCTCATCTTTGTGCTGACGCTGGTATTTTCGCTGCCGCTGGGCCTTGTGGTGGCCTTTGGCTCCATGAGCCGGTGCGCACCGCTGCGGGGCGTCGTCAAGACCTTCGTGTGGGTCATCCGCGGTACGCCGCTGATGCTCCAGATCATCGTCATCTACCTTGGCCCCGGCCTGCTGGGCATGACCA
>OHEG01000143.1_pt1 | contig 33517 bp, 22 predicted proteins | sample 1567181 | NCBI WGS metagenome assembly OHEG01 (sample SAMEA3879534, study PRJEB24766) | human gut metagenome | biome: human-associated habitat; feature: feces | place: USA | collected 1985/1987 | reverse complement strand
CCAGAGCATCTCATCCTATGATTACGACCGAACAATGGCTCCTCGAAGTCGCCGAGCAGAGCCAGCTGGCACGGACCACCTGCCAGCAACTATGGAGCGAACTCACCTCGCTACTCATCGGGCGACTCACTCAGGGGAGCACCAGCTATATGCGCAGCGTCGGTCTATGGTTCGCAGAGAGCCACAGTGCCACCATCGCCTTACTACCTAGTGGAGAGCGATACTTGATGCCCCCGAGCGTCACGCCACGCATCACCAACCAAGAGCAACCGCTCTCTACAGAGGAGATTGGCGAACTTCTAGCAAAAGGGGCGACCCAGATACCGCAGACGGTTCAGAGCTTCTACAGCAGTGTCACGAAGCTCTTTGAGATGCACGAGCGACTAGGTCACACCCTTGAGTGGACTCCCCTAGGCACATTCGCTCCACAGCCCATCGCAAGTGAAGGAGATCAAAGCGGGATCAGCTATGCCTTCACCCCCTCTGACGAATTGCTCCGGCAGGTCAACAAGCCCTTTGAGATGTTTGCTCCTACCCTCCTCAAGGAGGGCATCCAATGGCCAGATGTCGAGGAGCGCCCAGCCGAGAGCCTGGAGAAGGCTTACCCGTCTACCATCTCCAGCCGTATCGCCGAGCGCATAGTCGCACCTCAACCCGCAAGTACTCCGCCCGCCTGGACGCCTCAACCCCAGGCCGAAATGCCCGCCACGCCACCACCTCCCCCCATACCAACTAGCGAAAGCAACGAGACAGAAGCCGTCGTTGCCACGCCGCCACCTTATCAAAAAGAGGAGCCACAAGAGAGCGAGTCCACCCCTTTAGAGCGAACGAATCGCAAGCTGTGGCTTTGGATCGTCATCCCGCTAGGCGCTGTTCTCCTAATGGTCGTTGTTGCTGTGGTTCTTTGTCTGTGGCAGACAAGAGACGCAGTGCCTCGCACCACGCTCCCTCCCAGAACTACGGCACCCGTTAAGGTGGCTCCAACGATAGACTCCATCACACCCAGCGACAGCATCGTAGCGCCTGCCGACACGACCGCCCAGCCAGAGATCCTCACCACCGTGACACTCGGCTCTGGCGACTATCTAGCACGCTATGCACGTCGCCACCTAGGTCGTAGTGAGTACTGGATCTACATCTACCTTGCTAATAAGGAGCAGATCGAAGACCCCGACAACATACCCCTCGGCACCGAAATCAAGATACCCTCGCCCCAGAGCGTCGGCATCACGGGTGACGAAGAGGCCGACCTCGCCGAGGCAAAGCGCCTCACCCGCGACTACTACAGCAGCAAGTCCAAGTAGCCTGTTGCATTCCACATCCTAATTACAATTCCCCCCTATAATACAAATCACTAAATACAGAAACAGAATGAAGAAGACCAACCTTCTACTCTTCCTCCTGGTGTCTCTTTGCGGAGTAAACCTACTTACGGCTCAAACGCCTGAGATACAGATCAAGAGTGACAAAGCCTTTGGTACTGAGATAACAATCTACCCCAAGACCAAGTCTTATGACACCCCCATCATCGTCGATTGGGGAGATGGCAATACCGAAAGCTACAACGTTGACCCAAACGGCTCTGGATACTTTGCCAAAGTCTCTGGAAGCGTCAAGGGAAAGACCATCCGCATCCTCTCTAGTCTCACCAGCTTAGAGGCTACAGAACTAGAGATAACTTCCTTTGTCGCTACAGGACAGACAGAGCTGAAGTATCTAGACCTCTCTAAGAATAAGCTGACAAAGGACAACTTTGCACTCAACGAAGATGCTCCACTAGAAAACCTAAACCTCAAGGAGAATGACTTCGCAGTCCTAGACCTACGCTCCTATACAAGCCTAGAGGCTATCGACATCTCTGGGAATCCACGACTCGGCTCCGTCCTCGTACCTGAGGGGAGCAGAACCCTAGAGCGCATCTCTGCAAACGACTGTGATATCAGTCACTTTTACCCCGTCTCTCTGCCTGCGCTTACGATGCTATCGCTAGATAATAACTCGCTGATGGATCTAGAGATCGATGACAACTACCCCAAGCTCTCTTCGCTATCCATCTCTCACAATGAGATCTCTGAGCTAGATGTCACCAAGCTACCCTTGCTATATAAGCTAGAGATAAACTATAACCACATCTCTAGACTAAACCTTAAGAACAATCCTGAGCTGACCAATCTCTTCTGCAACAAGAATCAGCTCTCGAACCTAGATCTATCTGCAAATACTAAACTAACCAGTATAGCTTGTGACAGCAACGCCTTGACGACCCTTGATGTGTCCATGCTCACGAAGCTAACCACTCTAAGCTGTGCAGGTAATCAGATCACGCTACTAGACCTCACACAGGCGCCCTATATGAGTCGCCTCACAGCTCATAGTAATCAGCTTACCTTCCTCGATTTTAGCGCTTGCTATCAGCTTCAATATCTAGACATTCGCTCTAACCCTACGATGACACCCTGTGCCATCAACTATATGCTACGCTCTATGTGGGATAATCCACGCAAGCCATATGGCGATAATTTTAATCTACTACTCAAAGGGTCTAACGCAGAGACCTCTGATGCAGGTCTTATCAAAGACAATTGGAAGGCAGATGTCGAGGGCGATGGCAAAACAAAGTGTGACAGTGTCTCTGTGATACTTACTCAGACAGAGGGCAAGGTCACACTCCTAGAGCGTATGATAGACACAGATCAGTCGCTCCAGCCTATCGGTGAGAGTGTACTCGCAGGTACGCCGCTCTACGTTCAGATTGATGAGATACCTGAGGGCAAGGAGTACCTCGGAGTCAAGGTGAACGGCACACTCATCAAGGAGCATATATTTGTAGTCACCCAAGATCCTACCAACGTAGAGCCTATCTTCACCAAGCCCTCTATGATGCAGATGGGCACCAAGGTAGGACATGATATATCCTTTGCACTAGTAGCTCCGCAGGAGGGCACTGAGATCCTCATTGACTGGGGTAACGGTATACCAGAGCGCAACATCATCGGGCAGACGACCAAGCGTCTCGACGGAAAGGCTCTAGGAGACTATATCAAGGTCTCTGGACCAATCATCGAAGCCGATCTATCGAGCTATCCAGGTCAGGGGATTTGGGACAATGAGTTCACCAGTCTCAAGATCGTACAGCCTGACCTACAGGTACTCTACACCTATATGAACCCAATCGGCTCCATAGATCTTAAGGACTGTCCTAATCTAATCCTCCTCGATGTTGCCTATACAGAGATCTCCGAGCTCGACCTCACTCACTGTCTTCAGCTAGATACGCTCCTATGCTACGGGAACAATCTCTCTAAGCTAGATCTATCTAAGCTCACAGGTCTACGAAAGCTAGACGCCAAGGCGAATCAGCTTACCAGCATTGATCTATCTTCTTGTGTCAAGCTTGGCTACTTAGACCTACAGAGCAATCAGCTCTCTGAGATAGACCTATCTATGCTCACGGGACTGCACACACTCGCACTCGGAGACAACAAGCTCTCCAAGATAGACCTAGCCAACCAGCCCGAGATCGAGACGCTCCTCGTCAATGACAATCAGCTCAAGGAGCTCGACCTCTCGAAGCTTACGCAGCTAGCCACACTATACTGCAATGGTAACCAGCTCACCAAGCTCGATCTATCTAATCAGCCACAGCTTCAGATGCTACAAGCCTACGGCAACCAGCTCACAGCTTGTGATGTCAATGATCTATACGCCTCTCTCTGTAGCTATCCCAAGGGTGTCACACTCCAGATGCCCTACAGCCTCTACATCACCAATGACAAGAGCAATCCCGACAATGATGCTCAGCATGCTGACCCAACAATCGCAACGATCAAGGGGTGGCGCGTGAATACCGCAGGAGATGCCTCTGGCTGTGATCAGGTCTACGTAGAGGTCGCACCCACCACACATGGTGAGATCCAGCTCGCTGACAAGCAGGGTAACGTGATCAAACCTGTATGGAGCACGCTCCCTACGCACATAGGCTACCACAAGGTCAATAAAGATCAGGAGATCGACCTCATCGTCAAGCCCGAAGATGGTTACACGATAGACCGACTCACCGCCAATGGCGAGCAGATCTCTGGCACCAGCCTGACGCCACAGCGCTACACACGTATCAATGCGCTATTTAAGCTAGACAATGCCGTGATTGCACCTGCACAGAGCCACTGCATAGCTATCACCTCCGAGGGTATCACGACACTAGCTGATCTAGCTATGCTGACCATCCTTACCATAGATGGTCAGACATATTACCACCAGCCCATCGACCGTGGTGAGCTAGTCACCTTGCCACAAGGCAGCTATCTCGTCACTGCACAGGCTGTCGCAGCTGGTGAGACTGAGGTGATACAGGTACTAATCCCATAAGAGTTCATCAGAGACTGCCGAATGACTCAGTAGTCTCAGAGGATTAGATTCAAGCAATAACAGAATAGCCACCGAGGAAATTGGATTTTCCTCGGTGGCTATTTTTTATTCTCCACGTAGGGGCGAAACGATTCCTCCGAAGTTTCATTTGATTCTTCCGAAGTTTCATTTTGTCCCTACGTGGAGAATTTTGTACGCCCACGTAGGGATTTTTCTTTTTCCACGTCGCTATTTTGGGTTTTTCGATAGGGAAGGATCCACTGTCTGACTAGTACCACCAAGAAGTCTAGGGGTACTAGTGCCACTAGAGCTACTAGGAATACTAGATTCACTAGAAAAAATCTCTAGCCTCTAACTTCTAACCTCTAATTCACTACCTTTGCAGGCAAGTCTTTGAGTTAATCATGATTTTATAAAGATGAAGTCTCTCATACAATGCTTTTGGGTGCTCTTTTTCTTTGCCGTGGGTGAACTGATCGGTATGATGATCGGGCACTTTCTACCTGGGAGTGTGATCGGGCTGATACTGCTCTTTCTAGCTCTAGAGACGAAGCTGATCAAGCCTGACAAGGTGGACAGCGTCGCTAAGTTTCTCACCCTCAATATGGGTCTCTTCTTCGTACCAGCTGGTGTGGGGCTGATCACCCAAGTGGAGCTTATCAAGCAATATTGGGCTGCCATCGTGATCTCTATGGTGGTCAGCACGGCACTAGTCTTGGTGGTCGTGGGACGTATGCAGCACCGCTTCGAGCGGCATCATAAAGAAGAAATACCTAACGACAACGCATGATGGACCTCGTCACACTACTCCTGAGCAAGCCTGTCTACTGCTTGCCACTCACCATAGGGATCTACTTCCTCAGCCTGCTCCTATACCGCAAAGTGCGGATCGGACTCTTGCACCCTCTGATCGTTACCATAGGCTTGCTCATCTTAATACTTTACCTCTCGGATACATCGTATGAGGAGTATAAGGAGGGGAGCCAGCTGATCGACTTCCTCCTAGGGCCATCGGTCGTCTCTCTAGGCTACATCCTCTACGAGCAGTCTAAGTACCTGCGTGGGCGCGTTGTCTCTATTATGGTCTCGCTCTTTGTAGGCTCTCTGATCGGCATACTCAGTGCCGTAGGGCTAGCCTATGCACTAGGCGCAGGCGACACGATTGCCTACTCGATGGAGTCCCGCTCGGTCACGACTCCTATCGCCATCGCACTCTCTGAGCAGTCGGGCGGTATTCCCGCCTTGACCGCTGTGGTGGTCGTTATATCAGGTATCATCGGGGGCGTGATAGGGCCTCCACTCTTTAAGTGGCTCCACATAGAGAACCGCATCGCTAAGGGGCTGGCACTGGGTGCTGCAGCACATGGTGTGGGCACCTCGGTAGCCATTCAGATGGGAGCTCTAGAGGGTGCTATCGGTGGCTTGGCTATTGGTATTATGGGGGTCTTTACCTCCATACTGATACCGATCGTCCACTATGTCGCTCAGCTCTTTGTTTGAGATCTATGTTGTTGAAAAAGGGTACCTTTACAGCATCAAAAACAATATATCTATGATTAGTATTACTCGCAAAATACGCTTAGCAACGCTCTGCTTGCTCTGCTGTATTACCTTGGCGCAGGCGCAAATATCCTTCGGAGGAGCCCCTGTGATGACATCTCAATCACATCGTGTGGTCGAGATCGTGCCTCCGTTCAATGCTCAGGACTTGCGCTCTGCAGGGCATTGGCATCAGGTGGACGATGGTGCGCCGCTGATCGTGGGACGCATGCTACCGCTCTCGGGAGACTTCTACCAGCAGGCAACCCATGAGATAGTCCAGGGACGGAGTGTCTATCACCTAGAGCTCACAGCGCCTGATGCGCAGGGCTTGTCGCTTTCGTTTGAGGAGCTAGCACTGCAGCCTGGCGACCGACTGTACCTCTTTGATCCCGCTAGGAAGCAGGTTTTGGGAGCATTCACCAGTGAGAGCAATCCCGACGGAGGAATCTTCGGAACCAACCCCATTGCGGGTAATTCGCTGGTCATACAGTACGAGCCTGCGGGAACTTTGGCCGATATACGTCTGAAGCAGCTCGGCTACTTCTTTGAGTCTGTTGCCGCTCCGCACAACATCTCTGGCGAGGGAGCCTCAGGCGTCTGCAATGTCAATGTCAACTGCCCTGAGGGTGCTGATATGCAGGATGTCAAGAATGGTATCGCTCAGATACTCGTTGTACTAGATGGTAACATTGGTTTTTGTAGTGGCACCTTGGTCAACAATAGCAACGAGGATTGGCGTCCGCTCATTATGACCGCTTACCACTGTACCTTCGCCAAGAGTCCTCTGACAGGCAAGGTCATCAATGCGACTGAAGAGGACTTTCGTCAGTGGGTCTTTAACTTCCACTATGAGCGTCCCGAGTGTGCCAACAATCAGTGGATCGGCGAGCAGGCTTACTCCATCAGTGGGGCTAAGCGTCTAGCTGCTGTGCCGATGGATCACGGGAGCGACGCATTACTCGTGGAGACGCTAACGCCGATACCTGACTACTACGGAGTCTACTACAACGGATGGGACCGCTCTGGCGCCCTAGAGCCTACTGCTAAGGGACTCCACCACCCTAGTGGTGATGTGATGAAGATATCTACTATCACCGAGCCTCTCACAAATGGCACTTGGCTAACGGATGACAATGCTGGTGCACGTGATGCACACTTTGCGGTGCGCTATGCCAAGACGGAGAATGGGCACTGCGTAACTGAAGGTGGTAGCTCAGGTTCGGGACTTTTTAATGATAAGGGGCTACTCATCGGGACCCTCTCAGGAGGAGTTGCTGAGTGTGATAAGGGGATCAATGGCAAGAATATGTATGGCAAGCTGAGTGAGCACTGGGCACGATCCACGCAAGATAACTCACAGCAGCTACAACCGCTCGCCAAGATACTAGACCCTAAGGGAGATGGCACAGCGATGACGCTGCATGGAGTTTACAAGCCTGGCGCTACGCTGATAGCTCCTGTGACGAAACTACAAGGCGTCTATCAAGATGGTCAGGTAACTCTATCGTGGCAACCGATGACAGCCCTGCCTACGGGCGTCACTGCTGAGGTGCAGATCTTGCGCAATGGCAAGGAGCTAAAGCGTCTACCCGTTAACACGGGACACTATACAGATAGTCAGGCAGGTAATGAGAGCGGTATAGTGACCTACACGCTACGCTACCAATATACCATCGGAGGAGAAGCTACACAGCACTACACAGCTCCTCGTCATATCTCTTTCCTCACTTCAGACCTAGCGGGTGTCTCGCAGTTTGATCAGAAGAAGGAGGGAAGCCAAGTGACCCTCACCTGGCATAAGCCTGTCAATCGTCAGCTGATCTCTCAGCTCACACTATCTAGCGAAGGAGAGGCTCAGGCAGTTGCTCCTCTAGAGTATCCAGGCTTAAATCCTGAGTACAAAGAGGTCTACCTCGGCGTCCGCTACGATGGACGAGACTTCACCTCTCTAGGAGCGACTCGCCTAGCTGCGATGCGCTTTATCCCAGCTCGTACACCTCGTATGCACACCTACACACTCTTCGTACGCAATGGTCAGAACATAAATGTGATTTCCGCTGGCGCAGAAAAGGATTGCTACGAAGTGATCGCAGACGATGCCACGACAACTATAAACTATTCTGTCGGAGATAAGTTTGAGCAGAAGAAGTGGCTCTGGGTACAAGGCTTTACGCCAAAGTTGATACGACCAGAGGAGATGCTCATCGTGGGTTATAAGATCCAGACACGCACCGACTTCACACGTGATGTAGCTATGATCGATCCAACGCCTGTGACCGAGTGGAGCAGTCATCACAACGTCCTCTCCTTCGACACGCACTACTGGATGCCAGCAGACATTGATCGGTCCCTCCCCATAAAGAGCGGAGCCTTTGCCATCGAGTTTATGATAGACGATGGAGAGCCTGGCGCACCTATTGATGTGACTGGGACGATAGCTCGCGGCTTCCATCCAGCGCAGTGGCCCGTAGTCAAGGAGTATATCATCTATGCCGACGGCTCCGAGATAGGACGTACGCGAGACCTCAGCTACACAGTCACCAATGCCACGGGCAAGGAGTACAGCGTCAAGCCACTCTACGAGAATGGTCTGACCTCCGCTGTCGAAACTCTGTCTACCGCACCTGATGCCATCCATGTCTACCCGACGATCTGCACGGATCATCTGACGATTCAGACGAATGGGCTGACGGGTAGTTACCAGCTCTACACACTCGACGGCACTCGTCTCTCCGAAGGCGTGCTAGCGGATCGCTCTATCGACACCTCCTCGTGGGCAGTCGGTAGCTACCTCCTACAAGTAACCCTCGCAGACGGCACGACGACGCTCCACCGCATCGTCAAGCGATAGCTTCTACAGCTCCGCTATCTCTACAAAGCAAAGGTACTCCTCGTCAGAAGGGTGCCTTTGTTACTATAAAAGGAGAAGCAAATGTAGCTTATTCAATATCTATTTGTTACCTTTGTGGTGCTAATGCTCGCTAATGATATATTATACATAGATACTTTATGAATTCATTCTGGAAGACCTTCTTTGCAACACTATTAGCTATCGTCGTAAGCTGTGTCATCTTTGCTTCTCTAGCGGTCATCGTCTTGATCAGCTTTGTAGCAGCTCTGAGCGTCGGAGCGAAAAACGAGACCAAGCAGATTAAAGATGGTAGCATCCTTAAGGTCGAACTAGCACACATATCTGACACTTATGTGTCAAACCCTTGGTCTGATCTAGGTTTAGACAAGAGCGATGGGAGTAGCGACCTGCCTCTCTCTTATGTCCTTGAGGCTATCGATGAGGCTAAGAAGGATGATCGTATCAAGGGGATCTATCTCAATATGACGGATCCAGGCTGTGGCTATGCTTCGGCTGAGGCGCTCAGAGGTGCTCTGGAAGACTTCAAAGAGGAGGGCAAGTTCATCGTATCTTACTCTGACTTCTACTCGCTCAAGGGGTATTACCTAGCCTCCGTTGCTGACCAGCTATATGTCAATAAGGAGGGGTCTATCGCTTTCGACGGCTTGGCTGGCGGAGCTGTCTTCTTCAAGGACTTGCTAGACAAGATCGGTGTGGAGATGATGGTCTTTAAGGTGGGAACCTTCAAGAGTGCTGTCGAGCCCTATATACTCAATAGTATGAGCGAGGCAAATCGCACCCAGATCACCTCTTACCTTGGCGATATATGGGGACGCATCTTAGGCGAGGTAGGTTCTAGCCGCAACTTAGACAATGCTCGCCTACAGTCTCTAGCCGATAGTATGCAGTCTGTACAGTCTACAGACTCTTATCTAGCTAACGGACTCATCGATGGAGCACTTTATCAAGATCAAGCTCTAGAGGCTCTCTGCTCACTCGTGGGGGTAGATGAGAAGGACGATCTACGCTTCGTATCTTTGCGTGATGTGTATGCTACACGAGGATCGGCCCGTAAGGGAGGAGCTAATGTGGGTGTCCTCTTTGCTGAGGGTGAGATCAATATTGAGGTGGCAGACTCTCCTCTAAATGCAAAAAAGGTGGTCTCCGATCGACTTGCTGATCGTATCCTCGAGATGGGCGAAGATGACGACTTCGATGCACTCGTAGTACGTGTCAATTCACCTGGAGGTAGTAGCTATATCTCCGAGCAGCTCTGGTACGCAGTCCATAAGGCTAGCCAAAACAAGCCAGTCGTCATCTCTATGGGAGACTACGCTGCTTCGGGCGGTTACTATATGTCTTCGGGCGCTAGCTACATCTTTGCCGAGCCATCGACGATAACGGGTTCTATCGGCATCTTTGGCGTTGTACCTAATGCCACCAAACTGGCTAACAAGGTCGGAGTACACCAAGATGTGGTCAAAACAGCACAATATGCTGACCTAGGCGCTCTCGATCGCCCCTGGACTGAGGAGGAGCGTGCGCTCTTCCAGCAATATGTCAACCGAGGCTACGAACTCTTCCTCAAGCGAGTCTCCGAAGGTCGTGGCATGACAAGAGATCAGGTCGACTCTATCGCTCAGGGACGCGTATGGACTGGTGCTCAAGCTCTAGAACTAGGTCTCGTCGATGAGCTAGGAGGTCTACAAGATGCCGTCGCTTATGCAGCAACACAAGCTGGCTATGATAACTATCATGTGACTTACACAAGACGTGCAGTCAATGTACTACAAGAACTCTTCAGCACATCGACACAAACTGTACGTATGAAGCTCATGACCTCGTGGTTTACCGAAGATGAGATCAGCTACATCGATCAGCTACGTGAGCTACGTGCTATGTCAGGTCTTCAAGCTCGTCTACCACTGGTAGTAGATCTCTAGTCTCTCAGAGCAATACGGACCACCCAGCCTCTCGACTCTCTTACCTAGTATGGATCAGACACCCAAGATAAATAGATGGCTATTACCGCTCTCTGGTATTTATGGAGCGGGCGTGTCGCTACGCAATAGCCTTTATAATATGGGGCGTCTGAAGAGTCACACCTTCCCCATCCCCATCATCTGTGTCGGCAACCTAGCCGTAGGAGGCACGGGCAAGACCCCGATGATAGAGCATCTCATACGGATGCTTATGGGCGACCTGCGGATCGCTATCGTCTCTCGTGGGTATAAGCGCAAGTCTTTTGGGCTTAAGGTTGCGGAGCTGGGCGATAGTGCCAGTCGCATCGGTGACGAGCCAGCACAGCTCCTACGTAAGTTTGGCGACAAGATACAGATCGTTGTAGATGGCAACAGGGTGCGAGCGATCAATCACCTAGTCAATCAGCCCTACTCACAGCGTCCCGATTTGATCCTGATGGACGATGGTTTCCAGCACCGCTCTGTACAACCCTCGCTCTCGATACTTCTGTCTAGTTACAATAGGCTTATGACAGATGACGTGCTACTCCCTGCAGGGCGCCTGCGTGAGCCAGCCCGTGGGCGCTATCGTGCTGATGTAGTGGTGGTGACTAAGTGTCCTACCCTACTCAAGCCGATCGATTGCACCTTTACGGAGCGAAAGTTAGATCTCTACCCGCATCAGAAGCTTTTCTTTAGTGAGGTAAAGTACGATAATCCCGTCCCGATCTTCCGAAGAGATGCAGAGCCCACTAAGATAGACACTAATGCGGTTGTCATCGCTATATCTGGGATCTCACATCCTGAGGAGTTCTTTGCTTATGTAGAGCGAGGCTTCTCACGTGTGGTGACAATACCCTACGGAGATCATCATCACTACTCTAGGCGCAATGTCACCACGTGGGAAAACATCATGACAGACTACCTAGCGCGTGGCTCAGAGGTCGTCTTCCTCTGTACTGACAAGGACGCCGTCAAGATCTTCGAGCTAGAGTCGTATATGAGTCGTGAGCTACGGGAGCGATTCCTCCGACTACCTATACAGGTACGCTTTAGATCCCATGGCGAGGAGGATCTGCGGGAGTTAGTCCTGGGTCATATAGCTCAGTTCACATCAGAGCAAGCTCAAAAAGAGGAGCAAGAGGGGAACGAGGAAAAGGAATAATCTATGAATACACCTATCTCTGACTTGGGAGAGTTTGGACTAATCCGAAAGCTCACCGAGCAGTTTGCCATTACATCTCCCAGTCGTGTCCGTATGGCTGTGGGAGACGACGCAGCTATCTTACAGATGCACCCAGACGAAGAGCTATTGATCACGACCGATATGCTCCTCGAGGGGGTACACTTTGATATGACCTATATGCCACTCAAGCACCTAGGCTACAAAGCGGTCGTGGTCAACGTCTCCGACATCTGCGCCATGAACGGCATCCCCCAGCAGATAACCGTCTCTCTAGGGATCTCAGCAAAGTACACCACCGAGATGCTCGAAGAGCTCTACAAAGGCATCGAACTAGCCTGCCAGCACTACCAAGTCGACCTAGTCGGTGGAGACACCTGCGCCTCACGAAACGGGCTCGCCATCAGTATCACATGCCTAGGCTCTGTCCCTAAGGGAGAGGCTGTCCTGCGCTCTGGCGCTCAGCCTAACGACCTCATCTGTGTGACGGGCAATCTAGGTGCAGCCTATATGGGCTTCCAATTGTTAGAGCGTGAGCAGCGCACCTTCCTCAGCGCACCGACAGAGGAGTTTGAGCCGCACTTCGAGGGGTACGAATACCTCATCGAGCGTCAGCTTATGCCGTCAGCACAGCGCTGGTTGCGTGGCAAGCTAGCCGAGCAAGGAGTCACACCGACAGCGATGATAGACATCAGCGATGGTCTAAGCTCCGAGCTACTCCACATAGCGGAGCGATCACAGGTAGGTGTGCGGGTCTATGAGGATCGGCTACCTCTCGATCGTGAGACGCTAGCTCTCTGCGAAGAGATGAATATGTCGCCCATCACGGCAGCCTTCAATGGTGGGGAGGACTACGAGCTTCTCTTCACCGTGCCACTGGCACAGGTCGGTCAAGTATCGGCCATCGAGGGGGTCTCTATCATAGGACATGCTACGGAGCTCTCTGAGGGGTGTCGCTGGGTATCGACCGATCGTGCCGAGCACGAGCTCAAAGCTCAGGGCTGGAACGCCTTCTCCTAGTCCCTCCCCCCTTGGAGCCGAACAATTCCCCTCTTGGAGCTCTTCGGTTCCAAGAGGGGAATTGTTTTTTTGGGGACTCGTATATATAACCGATTCAGCACGATACATAGAGCGCAGAGAAGTATCACGCTCGATGACACCCACAGACAAGGGTTAGCTGGAGGGCGTCCCTATAAATCGTTACTCGTGAGTCTTGCGAAGTGGAGGGGGACTATTACGTTGTCATATAGGAGGAGTAAAATTTGTACCTTGGCACTCTGAAACTTTTACATTACATTTTATGAAGCGACTTCTACTCCTTCCCGTACTCTGCTTGAGTATCCTAACCTCTATGGCGCAAGAGGCGACAGTCCGACTGCTTGTCAAGCCCGATGCTACAGAGGTCACGTTTGTCTATCGCCTCGCTCAGCAAGGAGCGACCGCACAGATAGACCTAGGTGGCGGTGAGACCGCTACGCTAGAGCAACCCGAAGCTGAGAAGCTACAAACCTTTAAGCACACATTTGCAGAGCCTAGTAGCACACAGCGTACTATTGCCATCTCGGCAGATCAGCTAGTCACGCTACGCTTTACAAGTAGCAACGCTATCTACGGTGTCACACAGATTGCTGCACCCCTCCTGGAGCGCTTTAACTGTGACTACACAGCGCTTATGGAGAGCGAAGAGCTAGACTTCTCCGCTTGTCCTAAACTTGAGGAGATCACGCTCAATGGTGCCGAGGTCTCACGAGTCATCTTACCTCCTAATCGAGGATTGCTCAAGACCTTCCAGTGGGCTACTCCGCTACTACCCACCTCTGACAGTAGACAGCTAAAGGAACTAGACCTATCTGGCTGCACAGCTCTGGAGAGTCTATCGCTACAAGGCACTACACTGCGTACGATCGATCTGACAGACACGCCTCTTCTCAAGCAGCTCGTTATCACAGGTCTCAGTGCTAAGGAGTATCCTCGTCAATTGATAGGAGGCAAAGCTTTGACTCATCTAGAGATGGTGACTCTGCAGTTCTGCGCCTTCACCTACGATATGCTTCCTGATCTCAACGAGACGCCACTGGACAACTTTAAGGTCTCGAAGATGTACTTCGCTCACGTAGATCGCTCGCAGTATCGAGATATGACGATCGATCTCTCCAACATAGCCTCTACTAAAGGTATTGCGCAGACACCGACACCCACGACCTTCACATGGTACTATAAGGATGCGGACAAGAAGTGGCAACCGATCCCTGCAGACAAGGTTGTAGCAGGCGACAAGCCTGGGGTCTATACCATTGACGAGTCCCTGCTAGACCCTACCACGCACCAGATTACGGTACGTGCCAAGCTTTTTAATGCTGGCTATCCTGACTTAGCCTTCTACAAGGGTGGACTGCACACCTATAATATCACACTACCTTACAAGCCCACCACGATGTCTCTATCTGTGACTACGGAGTCTCCAGGTCAAGATGAGGATGGCTATGACATTGATGAGATAGATCTATCTTTCCAGATAGCTGCAGCTAAGGCTGAGACCAAGATCCAGATCGACTGGGGCGATGGCCAGCTTAGCGACTATACGATCCCCAAGGCTAAAGAACCTTTTACCGTATCCCAGACGGTAAAAGGTTCTTTAGCCTTGGGGCTAAGATCAAGCTTTATGGTCCCGTGACTCTCGTAGACGCTACGGGGAGCAAGATCGTCGCAGTAGCCTTCGAAGATGCTGCAACAATCGAGACTCTTCGTCTCTCTCGCAACAAGATCGAGCAGATAGAACTCTCTCGTCTGCCCAACCTCAAGGAGCTACAAATCTCGGACAATAAGCTTGCCGAGCTGTCACTATCCGCTACACCAAAGCTCGAGGAGCTCTACTGCGGATACAATAAGCTCACGCAGCTACCTGTAGAGCAGACTCCACTCCTGAGCGTCCTAAACTGCAACGACAATCAGATCACCTCCCTAGCTCTAGCATCTCTGCCTAAGCTAGAGATAGCGGTACTGAGTGGCAATGCCTTTGGCGAGAGTCTAGATCTCTCTGCCAATAAGGAGCTACGTGTACTGGACATTGAGCATTGTCAGCTCTCTCAAGCAAAGCTCGAGAGCGAGTACCTAGAGCGCATCAAGGCTAATGGCAATAAGCTCACCGAGCTACAGCTCATCCCCTACGCAGGGCTGGCTCTCAATCTTCACAGCCTAGACGTACGAGACAACAGCTTCACAGCTTGTGATCTCAACGATTTGCTCATACAGCTACCCATCGCAGGTGACACCAGTGAGGGACTCTATCGAGTTCAGCTCAGTGGCACACCAGGAGCAACTACCTACGACAAAGCTCTGCTAAATGGTTGGATCGCTGATAGCGAGGGTAGTAGCGAAGGGTGTGAGACCGCCAAGATTTTTGATGCCTCGACGAGAAAGCACGGACATGCTTACATAGCAGTCGGTGATAAGCAAGTGGACTTTGCAAATCCTATCAAGAAGGCTACTGGAGGCGCTATCGTACTGGTTCCAGACGAAGGCTATATCCCCGATTACTGCAAGTGGAGCACGAGCAAGCTCACGGCAGAAGATGAGGCTGGGACTAGATACCTCTTCGTCCTGACCAACAACGTCTTCGTCTCTTACGCCTTTAAGAAAGATACAGGTGTCGCTCCCGTTACCGATCGTCCTAATGTCTGGGTGATTACTCCGACCGCTACGGGCTGGGATGTAGAGACACCATACAGCCAGACGAACTATGAGCTGTACGACCTCGCAGGACAACTCCGAGCTTATGGCATAACGGATCAGACTGGGCGTCTCTCTTGCGAACTCCCCACAGGGAGCTATCTACTCTCTATCGCAGGAGCAACGATCAAGCTGATACGCTAAGCGACTGAACAGCAACAAAGCAAGCGAAGCCCCATACTCCGATTAGCTGAGTATGGGGCTTTCTTATGCGCATTGGGTCGTCTTCTCTTTGTAGAGACCATTATTGGGGATCTCCACGTGGGGATTTTCTATTCTCCACGTGAGCAAGGAATATTATCCACGTGGAGACGAAATGAAACTTCGGAGGAATCAAACGATAAGTCCGAGGAAATGTTTCTCGTCCACGTGGAGAATAAAAAATAGCCACGTGGAGGTTTGACATTTTCCACGTGACTATTTATCCGTTGTCTAGGCACAATCATTTCTAACCCATGGGAGAACTAGACATTTGTCGAGAGAAGCTTTTATCAAGGCACTATCGCATCGTTACATCTAGTCCACTTTTTCATCAATAGATCACTAGAAATGAATCGATTGCGCCTTGCGGGTCTATCTATACTACGCTTTGCAGTGAGGTCAAGTTGTCGCTTTTTTGTACCTTTGGCTCTGCTAACTGAGTGCTATCGCAAATAAAAGCGACAGCTCCAACTATATATAAGCATATGCCTGAAGTAAATCCAGAAAACATAATCATGCTTGACTCAACGGCGCTCACGAAGGAGGAGATCGTCGATAGTATTGTCAACTTTAACCTAGCCGACACCCTCGGATCATGGATTGATACGGCACTTAATGTAGGTATCCGTGTCCTCCTAGCTATCCTCATATTTTATGTAGGTCGCTGGCTGATAGGTCTTATTATGAAGGGAGTCACCCGACTCCTTGATAGGCGTGTCGAGGCGCTTGGCTTGCGGCACTTCCTCCGTTCGATAGCGCGTGCTGGTCTTTGGATTGTACTGGTTATCGTAGTGATTAATATCCTTGGCTTTGCCGCTGTATCCTTCGCCGCATTGCTCGCCTCTCTCGGTGTTGCCATTGGTATGGCACTCTCAGGGCAGCTGCAGAACTTTGCCGGTGGAGCTATCATCCTGATCACGCACCCCTTCCGCATTGGCGACTACATCGTCTATCAAGATGTCGAGGGTACGGTACAAGATATAGGTATCTTCCACACCTCTATCACAACGATCGACAATACGAAGATATACCTCCCCAATGGTAATCTGAGCACTAACGTAATCAAAAACACCTCCGAAATGTCCACTAGACGCTGTCAGTGGAAGTTTCTCGTGGACTACGATGTACCGTTCGAGCGTGCTAAGAGCATCCTCCTAGCGGAGCTACTTAAGGACCCTCGTATCCTACAAGATCAAGGTGTGCTAGCCGTAATCTCTGATATGACGGAGAGCAACTATACGATTATGATCCGTGTATGGTGTGCTAATAATGATCTGTGGGACCTCTTCTGGGACTTCAACGGCAGAGCTACCGAGCTCTTCGCTGGCGAAGGCTTCCCACGTCCATACTCCAAGGTCGAGTTGCGCAATAGCACTCCATATAATAATAAAGAGACTGAGTCTCACGACTAGTCTCTTCTGTCTCGCTTTATAACTCTATTCATCGGCTCCTAGAGAGCCTATGTCTGATTCGTATGAATATATCTTTCAACTGGTTACAGCAATACCTACCTCGTCTAGAGGATTACAATCCAACTGAAGTAGCGGAGACGCTCACAGCCATCGGTCTCGAGGTGGCTGGCGTCGAAGAGACCGAGTCGGTACGTGGCGGTCTGCGTGGTGTCGTCATAGGGCGCACCCTCACTTGCATCCCCCACCCTAACTCTGATCATCTGCACATCTGCACGGTCGATCTCGGCGAGGAGGAGCCTGTGCAGATCGTCTGTGGTGCGCCTAATGTGGCTGCTGGCCAAACGGTTGTCGTCGCAACTGTCGGCACGACTCTATACGGGTCCGATGGCGAAGCTTTTAAGATCAAGAAGTCCAAGTTACGTGGCGAGCCTAGTATGGGTATGATTTGCTCTCAAGTCGAGATAGGTATGGGAGCCGACAGCTCTGGCATCTGGGTACTAGACGATGAGTCGGTGAAGCCTGGGACACCAGCGGCTGACTACTTTGACCTAGCCAGTGACACCGTCATAGAGATAGACATAACGCCTAACCGTGTCGATGCGACCTCGCACTATGGCGTAGCTCGCGACCTAGCGGCTTACTATTCCTATCGTGAGGGCAAGATCATTCGTGCTGAGCGCCCTGCCCTAGCAAAGCCTCAGGCAGTCGATGCGAAGGCGCTTGCTATACAGGTCGACATGGAGGTATCCGCTGAGGATTGTCCCCGCTACCAGGGAGTGACCATACATGGTCTAAAGTGCGTCGAGAGTCCTGACTGGCTCAAGGAGCGACTCCAAAGCATCGGTCAGCGTCCGATCAATGCGGTGGTAGATGTGACCAACTTCGTCTTACACGAGATCGGCCAGCCGCTACACGCTTTTGACGCTCAGAAGATCGCTGGCGGTAAGCTACGCATAGCTCATCTCCCTGCAGGCACTCTCTTTACTACGCTAGATGGCATAGAGCATAAGCTCACAGGTATGGAGAATATGATCTGCGACAGTCAGCTCACACCGCTCTGCATAGGTGGTGTGATGGGTGGACTCGACTCGGGCGTGACGATGGAGACGACAGACATATTTATAGAAGCAGCGAACTTCAATCCGACGATCACACGTCGAGCTGCTAGAAGCCACGGACTGAGTACCGACTCCTCCTTCCGCTTCGAGCGTGGACTAGATCCCGAGGCGATCGAGTGGGCGCTCCAGCGTGCTGTCTCCCTTATTTTGGAGATATGCGGAGGAACATTAGCAGAAGAAACGGTAGATCACTATCGTATGCACCTGAATCCCGCAGAGATGACGATCTCTACTGACTATGTCTCTCGGGCTATCGGGCGCGATCTGACGGCTGACCAGCTACAACTCATCTTAGAGGCTCTAGAGATGTCTCCTGAGGCTGTGGAGGGTGATGCTTTTGCCATCTCTGTGCCTCGCTATCGCTACGATGTAACACGACCAGTGGATGTCGTCGAGGAGGTACTACGTATCTACGGCTACAACGCTGTCCCGCTATCGGGCTATGTGCATGCGAGTCTCTCTAAGCAGAGCGACCAAGACCATATCTATCACGCTCAGCTAAAGCTTTCGGAGCTACTCACAGGCTTTGGCTATCGAGAGATATTGAACAATTCGCTCACCTCTCGGCAGTACTTTGAGGGGCAAAAGGCTTTTGACCCTAAGCAACTCGTACCGATAGAGAATCCGCTGAGCCAAGAGCTCAACGTGCTACGCCCCACCCTCCTTGTGGGCGGTCTAGAGACGATCTCTGACAATGTGCACCGCAAGCAACCCTACTGCGCACTCTATGAGTGGGGCAACGTCTACCGCTACAAGCAAAACGATCAGGCGGCTACTCCCCTAGACCAGTACACCCAAGCTCACAGACTAGGCTTGTGGCTCTCGGGGACGCTCATGCCAAACAGCTGGACAACCGCAGGCGAAGCTACCTCTCCCTATATGCTACGAGGGGTGGTCGAGAAGCTCCTAGCGCATATGGGCTTTACGACAGAGGACTACTCGGTGACTACACCAGCCGAGTGCCACGACCTATGGAGCGACGTAGTCTGCTACACCGATCGAGAGGGCAAGAGCCTTGCCTACGTAGGTGTCGTGAGTAACTACTGGCTCACCAAGTGCGACATCAAGCAGCCTGTCTACTATGCTGAGCTATACAGCGACACATTGATGGCACATCTACTACAGCACAAGGTGGTCAGCACGGAGCTAAGCAAGTTCCCAACGGTGAAGCGTGACTTAGCGCTGCTCATTGATAACAACATCACTTACGAGGCATTAGCTAGCACCGCTCGCAAGGCTGAGCGCAAGCTACTTCAGCGTATCGAGCTCTTTGACGTTTACACAGGTAAGGAACTACCTAAGGGCAAGAAGAGCTACGCCTTGAGCTTCTACCTACGTGACGACAAGGGCACCCTACGAGACGCACAGATCGATGCCGCTATGAAGCGCATCTGGCAAGCCATCGAGCAGGAGTACCACGCCACACTACGCTAGTCTATCCAATCCTATCACCTGACATATAAATCAACTAACATAGTTAAGTATCCAATCCAATCATGGGAAGAGCATTTGAATATCGTAAAGCACGCAAACTAAAGCGTTGGGGCAATATGGCTCGTGTATTCACTAAGCTAGGCAAGGAGATTACCATTGCCGTTAAGGCTGGCGGTCCCGATCCTGATACCAACCCACGACTACGCGTCCTGATCCAGACGGCAAAGAAGGAGAACATGCCTAAGGAGAACGTGGAGCGTGCTATCAAAAAGGCTACCGACAAGGACAGCAACACCGACTACAAGGAGATGAACTATGAGGGCTACGGTCCGCATGGCATCGCCATCTTTGTAGAGACTGCAACAGACAATACGACCCGCACGGTCGCCAACGTGCGTAGCTACTTCAATAAGTTTGGTGGCAACCTCGGTACGACTGGTAGCCTGGAGTTTCTCTTTGATCACCGATGCGTCTTCCACGTCCAGCCCAAGGAGGAGATAGACCAAGAGGAGCTGATCCTAGACTTGATAGACTATGGTGTAGAGGATCTAGAGCAAGAAGAAGAGGAGTGGGTCATCGAGGGAGAGTTCTCTCAAAACGGCGCTCTCCAAGCCAAACTCGAGGAGCTAGGATTTGAGATTAGCTCGGTCGAGTTCATCCGCGTACCCAAGGATACACGTCCTGTCACAGCTGAGGAGCGCGAAGAACTCAACAAGCTCATCGAGAGACTCGAAGAGGACGAAGATGTGCAGAACGTCTTCACCAATATGGAGGACGAGGAGGAGTAATCGGCTCCTCTACCCTCTCCGCAGCTTCGCATCGCCCTTTATTTCCTTTCTTACAGCAGACAGACTGTAGCACTGTTGCCTTTCCACTTAGCGCACGAATCCCTTTAGCACATGCAGCACATACGTAACTTTTGTATCATAGCTCACATTGATCACGGCAAGAGTACCCTCGCTGATCGCCTCTTGGAGTACACAGATACCGTCCAAAAGAAAGATCTGCAGGATCAAGTCCTCGATAGTATGGATCTAGAGCGTGAGCGTGGTATCACCATCAAAAGCCACGCCATACAGATGACCTATACTAAAGATGACGTAGAGTACACGCTCAACCTGATTGACACACCAGGACACGTGGACTTCAGCTATGAGGTATCTCGCTCCATAGCTGCATGTGAGGGAGCACTGCTCATCGTGGACGCTTCGCAGGGCATACAGGCGCAGACCATCAGCAACCTCTATATGGCGATCGAGCACGACCTGACGATCATACCAGTAGTCAACAAAATCGACTTGCCTGGCGCTTCTCCTGAAGAGGTGCAGGACCAGATCGTCAGCTTGCTGGGAGTAGATCCAGACGAAGTGCTCTTTGCCAGTGGTAAGACGGGACAAGGTGTCAACGAGATCCTGGATGCCATCGTAGAGCGTGTGCCAGCCCCTGTGGGTGATCCCGAAGCTCCGCTACAAGCACTCATCTTTGACTCCGTCTTCAACCCCTTCCGTGGGATCATTGCCTACTATAAGATTGTCAATGGCTCCATAGCCAAGGGCGACAAAGTCAAGTTTATCAATACGGGCATGGAGTACGACGCCGATGAGGTGGGCGTGCTCAAGCTCGATATGGTGCCGAGAGATCGGGTCAACACGGGTGACGTGGGCTACATCATCTCTGGTATCAAGACCAGCAAAGAGGTCAAGGTAGGTGATACGATCACACACATACAGCGCCCTGCCTCAGAGGCTATCGCAGGCTTTGAGGAGGTCAAGCCGATGGTCTTCGCGGGTGTCTACCCCATTGACACGGAAGACTTTGAAGACTTACGCGCTTCACTCGAGAAGCTACAGCTCAACGATGCTTCGCTCACCTTCACGCCTGAGAGCTCGGCAGCACTAGGCTTCGGCTTCCGCTGTGGGTTCCTGGGGCTACTCCATATGGAGATCATTCAGGAGCGTCTCGACCGTGAGTTCAATATGAACGTCATCACGACCGTTCCCAACGTCTCCTACCTCGTTTACGACAAGAAGGGTGGCGTGACCGAGGTGCACAACCCATCAGGTCTGCCCGATCCGATGCAGATCGATCACATCGAGGAGCCGTACATACGAGCCACGATCATCACAGACACCGCCTACATCGGTCCTATTATGACGCTCTGCCTCGACAAGCGTGGCATCCTCATCAAGCAGGAGTACATCAGTGGCAATCGTGTCGAGATCTACTTCGATCTACCTCTTGGTGAGATCGTCATCGACTTCTATGACAAGCTCAAGAGCATCTCACGTGGCTACGCTTCCTTTGACTATCATCTGAGTGACTTCCGTCCCTCTAAGTTGGTCAAGCTAGATATCCTCCTCAATGGAGAGCCCGTCGATGCGCTTTCGACACTGACGCACTTTGACAATAGTGTCCCCTTCGGTCGTCGTATGTGCGAAAAGCTCAAAGAGCTCATCCCGCGCCAGCAGTTTGACATAGCTATCCAGGCTGCCATCGGTGCTAAGATCATTGCCCGTGAGACCGTCAAGGCGGTGCGCAAAGATGTGACTGCCAAGTGCTACGGCGGAGATATCAGCCGTAAGCGTAAGCTACTAGAGAAGCAAAAAGAGGGTAAGAAGCGCATGAAGCAGATCGGCAATGTAGAGATCCCGCAGAAAGCCTTCCTCGCTGTCCTCAAGCTCGACTAAAGCCTCTATTATAGTTTCTTTCATCACCACAGCCTAGGCTCCTCGTCTAGGCTACCCACTTGTCCCCTGTACGTAACAATTCACCTAGCCAAACGCACTAACCTATGCCACCCTTAAAGACGACACAACAGAAGCAGCTCCGCAAGCCACAAGCCTCGCTCGATCGCACGACCGAGGGACGTGTACCACCTCAAGCCACAGACATTGAGGAGGCGGTACTAGGCGCCATACTATTGGAAAAGGAGGCCTTCTCCGAGATCAGCACGATCCTAGAGCCTGAGAGCTTCTACGTCAATGCGCACCAGACCATCTTCGAGGTCATGCGTGACCTTAGTCTGGAGGAGCAGCCCATAGACCTGCACACGGTCAGTCAGAGACTACAGCGTGAGGGCAAGCTGGATCAGGTCGGAGGGATGCCCTTTCTCGTCGACCTAAGCAACCGAGTCATCAGTGCGGGCAACCTAGAGTACCACGCTATGATTGTGGCGCAAAAAGCACTGAGTCGCAATCTCATCAAGTTCTCTACCGAGGTACTCACCTCTGCGTACGAAGATACCATCGACATTGAGGATCAGATGGAAACCGCCGAGGGAACACTCTTTGCACTCTCGCAGAAGCATCTACGCAAGGATGTACAGCCTATAGACTCCGTTCTCAAGATTGCTATCGACGACATCAAGGCTGCTGCCAATAGTGCCGAGGGTATCAGTGGTATCTCCTCAGGCTTTGACGGCATCGATGCGATGACCGCAGGATGGCAGAAGTCAGACCTCATCATCATCGCTGCGCGCCCCGCTATCGGTAAGACAGCCTTCGTCCTATCGATGGCAAAGTACATCGCGGTGGACAATAAGATACCCGTTGCCCTCTTTAACCTTGAGATGAGTAGCGTACAGCTGGTCAAGCGTCTTATCAGTAACGTCTGTGAACTCCCGGGCGAAAAGCTCAAAAGCGGTCAGCTCGAGAACTTTGAGTGGACGCAGCTTGACGAGCGTATCAGCGTATTGGAGAATACGCCCCTCTACATTGACGATACGCCCAGTCTCTCCGTCTTCGAGCTACGTACTAAGGTGCGCCGTCTCGTGCGGGAGCACGACATCAAGATCATCATCATCGACTACCTCCAGCTTATGAACGCTAGTGGTATGAACTTTGGCAACCGTGAGCAAGAGGTCAGTACCATCTCGCGTTCGCTCAAGATGCTTGCCAAGGAGCTGGACATCCCCATCATCGCCCTCTCACAGCTCAACCGTGCTGTCGAGTTGCGCAAGAACGATAGCGGTACGAATAGTAAGGTGCCACAGCTCTCCGACCTGCGTGAGTCAGGAGCTATCGAGCAGGATGCCGATATGGTTTGCTTCCTACACAGACCCGAGGTCTATGGCATTATGCAGGATGACTATGGAGATACAAAGGGTATCGGTTACTTCATCATTGCCAAGCACCGTAACGGACCGATCGGCGATGTGCGTATCGGCTTTCGTGGCGAGTTTGCTAAGTTCTACCCACTCGAAGAGGCTAATATGCACTACACCTCTCAGATCAATGGCGGTAGACCTCGCTCCGCTTCTACATCGACACCTGGTGGCTCTTCTATGGGCAGTACTCCCCACCCCTTCGATCAGTCGTTTAGCGCAGAAGCCTCTGACTTCAACCCGATGACCTCTGACGACGAGGAGAGAGACTTCCCCTTCTAAGACTGTTGCAAAAGTCAACAGTCTCACAATCTTGCAAGCAAGATTGTTATGACTTTGCAGAAAGGATGAAGCGCAAGGCGCTGAGGGTGAGGTCTGAAGGGAGCATACCTCCGTATGTGACCGAAGCCGAATCCCGAAAGCAACACAGCGATTCGCCTTTATGCAACAGTCTCCCTTCTAAGACATTTAGTCCGCTACTAAAGCAACCCATTGACGAGACTGTCACCTTACCGTGGCAGTCTCTTTTTGTTTGCGCGCCCTCTTGAGACTGTTGCAAAAGTCAACAGTCTCCTCTTACTCCTCCTCAAAGTCTACGTACTCCCCTTGGTCCTTCTCAAACTTCTTCTTCGCTATATCCTTCATATCGAGCTTGCCCTGCTGTGACTGTGTGTCGGCAGAGCTTTGCTGTGAAGTGGCTGAATGCCACCCCTTGCGAGGAGCTTTTCGTGACTTAGTGTGTGGATCAGCTTGCTGTATGTAGCGCTTCACCATCCACTGTAATATGCGAGGCGCAAAGTATCTAATAAGCAGGTACGTAACTACTAAGACGATGATCAGACCAAGTATGAATTCCATATCGGAGTTAGATTAAGGGGTTATTGTTGAGTCGTAGCATCGATAGCGTCCGAATTGCTCTTGATCTGCCGACCGATGATCAGCGAGACGAGGATGTAGAGCATCATCACTAGGCGCAGAGTACTTGCTACAGAGCCTAGCCACATATAGAGACAGCCCGCAGGAACTAGGATCACGCCCCATGCGATGAGGATGATCGTACCATGAGGCGCTTTCATCTGTGCGCTTAGATGCTTCAGCGAGAGCATCGGTATACGGCTCACCATCAGGATGCAAGAGAGAATTAGCAATCCGTAGCTAGTTACTAGCGAAAGCGTATCCACCGCACAGGAACAAGTGGAGAGCGAGATGCCGATCCACAAGAGCGCAGAGGCGGGTACTGGTAGCCCACGAAAGTAGTTGCTCGACCCCGTATCATTATTAAAGAGTGCCAAGCGGTAGGCTGCAAAAGGTAGGATCAGGAGAAAAGGTAGCGACATCATCAGAGCCGTAGACTCTGCGTAGCCACTCGCCAGTAGTCTCCCCACCATCGTGCAGAGAGCTAGTAGTGCTGGTGCTAAGCCAAAGGTCACCACATCTGAGAGCGAGTCTAGGTCAGCCCCTATCGGAGAGGTCGCATGCAGGAGACGTGCCACCATACCATCGAACAGGTCAAAGAGAGCACCCACGGCAATCCAGATGGCACCCATCTGGTACTCCTTATAGTATAGGATCGAGATGACCGCTGCTGCACCCGAGAGGAGATTGCACAGCGTCAGGAGATTCGGGATAAATTGTCTGATCTTCATCACAACGTTGTTTTGATCATCATACAGCAAGAAGCGTGCCTATTGGGGCAGATAGCCTAGCGTTGTCTCACCGCCCACCACTTCATCGCCTATTTGGATCGCTATCTCCGTACCGAGTGGCAGGTAAAGGTCGATGCGTGAGCCAAACTTGATGAAGCCGAGGAAGTCCTCGACCGTCACCTCGTCGCCCACCTTCGGGTAGGTAGCGATACGACGTGCCACAGCACCAGCGATCTGACGCTCTAGCACCTCATGACCACCATCCGTACGGATGATCACCGCCGACCGCTCATTGAGTACACTACTCTTAGGGAGAAAAGCCTTGTAGTAAGCACCGCTCTGATGCTCCACATGGGTGATCGTACCATTGCAGGCGACCCAGTTAGCGTGTACATTGTAGAGCGACATAAAGATCGAGAGCTTGAGGCATCGGCGTCCTAGTAGCTCAGGCTCCTCGACCTCCTCCATGACCACCACCTTGCCATCGGCCGGCGCTACGATGAGGCGTCTATTGGCCGCCTCGCTATTGCTACGCCTGGGGAAGCGAAAGAAGTTTAGCGCTAGCCCCATCACCGTAAGCGACACCAGCAGAGTCAAGATAAAGACCCCCTTAAAGGGTACAAAGACAAAGGTTGCCCAGCAAGCCAACGTCAGTATGAGAAAGAATGAGATGAGGAGCCCCACCCCTTCGCGATGTAGTCGTACCTTTTTCATTATGGATTAAGTAGAATAGGAATCGGAAGTAATTATGATAGGCAAAGATACAAAATAGCCCCCAAAGCTCTACCCCCACTACCCCATCCACAAACCCCACAAATCTCACGAGTAACGATCCATCGTGTAGCCCGCTACAGGGACGAGCCGACAAACTGCGCTGCTACAAGACGGGTCGCTCGAGTGAGAGCGTCGCCGCGCTTTCGGTGCGTACGGGCTTAACCCGATCACCAGCTGAGAAGGCATACGAGATGGTCAGCACCAGTCGCCGACGTGGCGAGAGATCGAGACGAAGCTGCTCGGTCGCATCACCCATCCTCATCGTGATCCGATCCCGACTATGGAGGAGATTGCTCAGCGAGAGACTGAGCTGCAGCTGATCATGCAGTAGGGAGGCATAGCAACCTAAGTCCAGTCCGTAGCGACCGCCGAGGGTGTAGCCGAGTTGCTGACGAGCTGTCTCACCGCTGAAGGCTACGCTCAGACCAACCATCTTGGTGATAGTAAACTGATGCGTTGAGGTGCCACCCACCGAGAAGCTTTGTACCGACCGCCCAGGCATTTGCTCTTGATCATAGCGTAGGTAGAGGATATTATTCGTTCGCCAGAAGGGGAAGAGACTCTTATTGAACGTCCCCGATGCGTAGTGGCTCCAGCGACTTCCCACATTGCTCGGCTGTGTATAGTAAAGGTCGGGAGCACTCTCGTCCTTATAGGTCATGATCTGAATGATGTTGCGACCGTAGCGCACCCGATAGGTAAACTGCCAGTCACGGTTGAGGAAGTAGTTGACCTCCGCCTCGTCAAATGTTTCCTGCTTAAGTCGCTGATTACCGATGCTGTAGAGATTCTTCGTCAAGTAGGTTGCCACAGGCGAATAGTAACCGTAGTTGGGCAGCGAGAAGAAGTGTCGGTATGCCACGCCTATCCCCGAAGCTTTTGCGGGGTTAAGCATGTACTGCAGGAGCAGGTTAGGATAAAGCCCCCGATTTGGCACAGTGTAATCGTTCTGCGCATTGAGTAAGTCTCGGTAGTGCACCACCGTCGTCTGATAGCGCAAGCCCGCCTGTAGGTAGAGCCGCTGGGTCAGCATCTTGCTGTACTCTAGATAAGGCGATAGGTCAAAGCCTGAGATCGCAAACTGCCGATGAATGATCTGAGGCAACGTGCTACTGCTCACCCCGCCCGCATCGTTGTCGTCCAGCCCATAGTTATAAGAGAGCCCACCTGTGAGCTGATTGCCTCCTGCAAAGACCAGTGTAGCTCTTGGGTGAAAGGTCAGATAGTGCGTCCTGCTCTTGCTCTCTACCAGCTCTCCCTCATTGGTCGAGTAGTGAGCCGAGCCGTCGCTCTGCGAGTGGCTATAGCTCAGTGTAGAGGCGATGCCCAGTCCCTCGCATACGGCCAGCCGTGCGGCATAGCTCACACCGCCATTGAGATTCAGAATGCGCTGGTCGTACCCTTGTGTCAGGAGCGTTTGCCCTGCGCCATCCTCTAGAAGCGTCTCCGCCTTAGGACGGTCGTATATCACACCGCCAAAGACGCCCAGCGTGTGCTGCTTATTGATCTGATACTTAACGCCGAAGTTGTCTAGCACGGCATAGTCTCTATTCTTGCTGTGACTCATCGTGGTGACGAGACTAGAGGCTTCGCCCTGGTACTTGTTTTGTCGTTTATACAGCGTAGTGTAGCGTCCCCCGCCACCACGTAGCGTGTTGTATAGCGAGACACCAGCCTTGGTGTATTGCAGGAAGAGCGAGGGCATCCCATCGACAAAGCCTCTCTGGTCAAACTGCGTCCGCAAGCTCACCGAGCCGAGAAGTCCCGCCTCAGTCCTTAGCGTGATGTAGATGATTCCGCCCTTGATCTGCTGTCCTAGCGAGACGCCTGGATTAGGCACCACCTCAATGTGGTCTATCATAGAGGTCGGTATCGAGTTCAGCTGTTGCAACGTAATCTGCTGGTCTCCGATGTAGATGAGGTTGTCCTCCTTACCGTTGAGTAGGAGCTGGTTACCAGACACCTCGACGGAGGGAATGAAGCGCAAGGCTTCCAACATAGACTTCCCCTTAGTTACGGGGTTGCCCTTAAACTGTACACGGATATTGCCATTCGACTGCAGCTTCGTGTGCTTGGCGACCACCTGAACCTCAGAGAGTTCAACGCTGTTTTCCTCTAGTGTGAAGTCCAACTGCATGGTAGGCTGAGCGATTGTCACCCTCTGTTGCTGCGTCTTGTAACCGATACAGCGCACCTCTATGAGATAGGCACCACAAGCGGGCAAGCGTAGCGCATAAGCTCCCTGCTCATTGCTCACCGCACCTGTCAGCGTCGTCGCTGTCGTGTCGCTCTGTAGTGTGATTGTGGCTCCTGTGATCGCCTCTCCGCTACTGTCGGAGACGCTTCCCTTAACTTCGTAAGCGCCTTCCTGTGCGCTAAGCCATTGTCCTGCGATAACGAGCAGGAGGACGAAAACTACCTTCTTCATTTGAAAGCTTGACTTGTTATTATTATCTATGAGTTACTCACAATGATACTACTGCACACCAGTCCTCTGGTCTAGGTCGGAGGTGGCGAGAGACTCGTTGCGCGTCACCTTGCGGCTCTTGCCCGAGTTGAAGTTGTACGTGATCTTCAGACCGATAGCACGCGCTTGGATCATATTCCTTTGGTTATACTCGAAGTCGTCGCCCCACTGTCTCGTCTCGAAGCGCATGTATTGCGAGAAGGGGTGCTGAGCCGTCAAGGTTAGATCCAGCTTGTCGTCCCAGAAGCTCTTCTTCAGGTAGAAGCTGTACCCGTGGTTGTATGAGTAGGTCGTGCGGAGTGTCGGCGGATTGGCATAGTAGTACCACGAAGCTCCTAGGTACCACGACTTGGGGAGCGTGACATCCACATTGGCGGAGAGCATATGCTCCCAGTTCCGCTGAGAGAGTCCTTCGATAGGATAGTCGAAGAGGTGATACCTAGAACTTCCAAAGAACGTAAGCGAGAGGGGCATGATAGGACGCCAGTTCAACCAAAGCGAAGCGTTCGGCACACGGTGTAAGCCAGCATTAGCAAAGGTATGATACAGTATCTCTGGACTCTTGGGGTCTCTATACCTCACAGGCATAATCGCATTGTTGGTTTGCTCATAGCCCGTCGTTAGACTGAGGTAGAGTTGGTTCGAAAAGAATGTATAGGAGAGGTCTACATTGTGATGTAGCTCCGACTGCAAGTAAGGATTGCCAAAAGAGATGTCGTAGGTTGTCATCTGACTTCGATAGGGATTGAGACGCCAGATGGAAGGACGGATAGGGTTCATCTTGTAAGAGAGGGAAAGTTGCTGGCGCTCAGTCAGCATATAGGAGAGCGTAGCCGTAGGGATCAGGTCTACGCCTGTCTTGTGAAAGTCTCCCTCACTGTTTTGCGAGAAAGTTATCTTGTCATAGACCAGCGTGCCTCGTGCCCCAGCAGAGAGACTGAAGCGTTCACCCTGCCAAGCGTAGTTGGCATAAGCTGACGTAAGGCTCTGCAGCTGACTCATGTCTCCCTGACGGTAGAGCGGGTTATTCACCTCTTGCCAGTCGCCCTTGCCTTCGTTCCAAAGATGGTACTCAGGGCGAGAGCTACCCAGTCGTAGCACCTCCTTGACACCTACCTGCAGAGCGTGTCCTCCGCTCCAGATAAACTGATAGTCGCTCTGTAGAGCATGCTCGCTCAGACCTCCGCGTGAACGCTCCATACGTCGTGTCTCATCATAGAGAGAACTCTCCCAGCTGGTGAAGCCATCTCGGTACTGACGCTCAGTCCACTCCTTGTACCTCTGGTCTGGGTTGTAAGCGTAGCGATAACCTATCGAGAAGCGGGGCTGCTTGTCCGCAGCATAGAGATTGCGATAAATAAGGTTACCCTCTACAGAGCCAGAGGTCAAGCGCATCTGATTGAGCGACGTGGCATATCGTGTAGGCTCATTAGGACGATCGAAAGTCTGCTGAGACAGCCCTGTGGTGTAGACCGATGAGACGAAGAGGTGCCCATCAGCATAGAGGCTATTCAGGCTATCTATGGCGTACTCTCCCATCAAGCTACCGACATGGTTTTGGAAGACACCATCATTGTTACTACCAGCTACCTCGGAGGACTTGAAGAGGCTGGTCGTCTTATCCCCTTGGAATGTACGTCTAGACACATCCACAGGCTGATCCTTATGACGCGTATAGTCATAGTTGTAGTTGAGCGCTACGCTAAGCTTACCCTTAGTGAGAGTCAGACTTGAGGTGCCATTGATATTGGGGATTGTAGAGCCCATCAGAGAGACTAGGCCGCTGTACCCATCTAGGCTCTTGCTCTCAGTGATGATATTGATGATAGCATCTCCAGCAGAGGCGTCGTAGCGAGCATCTACCTGTGTGATCACCTCTATACCCTTGACGCTACTGGCGGGGATGCCTCGCAAGACCTCCGTGGGGTTCATCGAGGCAACACGAGAGGGCGAGCCGTTTATGTAGACGGAGAAGTTTGACGACCCCTTGACACGTATATTTCCCTCTCCATCTACAGTGACGAGGGGCACCTTGCGCAGAGCAAAGAGGAGATTGTCGGTCTGAGCCAAGACGTCGTTTTTCATATCATAGGTCAAGCCTTTGGGAGAGAGTTTGATGAGCTTGCGTCGCGCCACCACCTGCACCTCGTCTAGAGTCTGAGCATCGGGTGCTAGGTAGATCGTGTCTAGACTGTTCTGTCCCGCCTGCGTCGTGACCCGCATTTGCCTGGTCAGAAAGCCAACCGACCTAATCGTCAACTGGTAGCTACCCGTACGGGGCAGTGTCATCTGGAAGTGTCCCTGCTCATCGGTCACCGCTCCGCCTGTCAACTGCTCGTCTAGTAGTTTGTACTCAATCGTAGCGTAGGCTATCGCCTCGTGACGTACGGAGTCCACGACGACGCCACTGATCTGACAAGGAGCCTTTTGCGCCGAAGCTGTTAGTGCGACAAGCAATAGCCCCGTCACTAGGAGGGCTTTGCGGATAAGGGTTGATTTCATCATATTGTGTGAGTTTAATGTTTGCCCCATAGTTGTTTCTTCTCAGGAGTAAAGCAGAGATAACCTATCACTAAGGCAATTCCCCAAGAGAGGAGGTTTACCACATCTCTCAGAGCGAAGCTTGTAAGCTCCTCCACAGGTCGTATCGAAGCTAAGTATGTGAAGGTAACAAAGGGAAGATAGGCTCCCGAAGGTTCGTTGGTCATAAAAACAGCAAAGGCGGTCAAGAAAAATCCCAGCAGAATAGGTAGCGTAAAACTACGCGTTAGCAAGCTGACAATAAGTCCCAATGCTCCAACGCTGAGCGATGCGAGTAGAATGCGTCCCAATAGCTGTATCGAGCCAATCCAAATAGAGTAGTCTGTAAACTTGTAGGCAGGTATCAAAAGCCCAAGTAGGTATCCTCCCAAGATGAAGCCAAGCCAAGTAACTAGGCACAAGATTACCGTGAGTAGCGAGAGCGAAAGGACTTTGGATAGATAGAGTTTCCACTTAACTATAGGGAGTGCAAAGAGGGTCCTGATATTATCGTTTTGAAACTCCAACTCGCATACCATATAAGATAGGATCACGATGGCTGGTGGTAGCACGAGGGATAGTAGCGGGAGTGTATAGCGAGACCAAATCATCAGCCACGGATTACCATCATAGGCAAATGCCGTAGCATCTAAAAGACCCGTCCGCCCCTTGTAAATAGCATAGAGGAGTATCAGTAGATAGAGAACTAGTGGCGATAGCAAAATCGTCACAATGCGTCTATTGCGCAGAGTCTTATAAACCTCTGCTTGTAGTATGTTGGATAGTGGTATGAGAGACTTCATAGTGGCGCTATTCGGTAAGGTGGATAAAAGCATTTTCAAGAGCCGACCCCCTATGCGTTAGGTTGTAGATAGAGATGCCGTCTTGACTGAGTGTGGCGAGCAGGCGAGCAAACTCCTCTTCGTCCTTTATCTCAAACTCGACATGATGCGTATCACATACCCGCAGCAGTGTGAATCTAGAGTCGTATCCTAGTTGCGTCATCAGTGCGCTATCACTCAGCTTGAGACATACGATATCGGGTTGCTTTTTGGTAAGTGCTTCGATGCCTCCTTGATAGAGTATCTTGCCTTCCTTAATGATTGCGACTTGATCAGCCAACTTCTCCAGCTCCTCTAGGATATGACTAGAGAGAAAGATGGTCACCCCCTCCTCTTGATTAAGTCTAGCCAAGATATTCCTAAGCTCATAGATACCCTGAGGATCAAGTGCATTAAGAGGTTCATCAAGAATCAGCATCTCAGGACGCTTGAAGAGACACATAGCCAGGCCTAGACGTTGCTTCAGACCCGACGAGAGTGCTTGTGCCTTCTTGTCGGCATGCTCGCTGAGACTAAGGAGAGACAAGACTTCGTCCTTTCGCTCTCGTCCCATTCGAAAGATTTTGTCTAGATAGTCAAGGTTCTCAGAGACGGTGAGAAAAGGATAGTAAGAGGGATGCTCAATCATGCCACTAGCACTGGAGCGTAGCAGTAAGGGAGAGTTCTTAAGGTTTACACCCTTAAAAAGTATCTCCCCCTCATCCAATGGGAGCAGTCCCAAGAGTAGTTTAATCGTCGTAGACTTGCCCGCTCCATTCTTACCCAAGTAGCCGAATATAGAGCCCGCAGGAATCTCTAGATCCACCCCTCGGAGTATTGGATTGCTTTGGTAGCCAAAGCGCAAGCCTCTTATAGAGAGTATACTGTCCATAATCAGTGTTGGTTATGTAGGATTGATTAGCCGCATATTTTAGCTGTCAAGCGCAACCTCGTTTGTTTCTACTGCTAAGAACAGCTTAGAGCTTTCCCTAGATATAGTTTCTTTTGGCATCTTCATGCGCCTTGTCGGTCAATACAGGATGTCGCTTCTTTCGTTCTGATACAAAGGACCCTACGGGACTTTACAGCAATGTTTTATGAATGGAGTTACCGATGCGGACAATATAGCTTCCTCTTGACGGTATTGGAATGGAATGGGAGGAGGAGGTGAAGCTTCCTTGCGCTATCAGCGTCCCATCTATGGCATAAACAGCATACGGGACAGAAGAGGAAAGGCTTTCCGTCGCCTCAATGACCAGTCGGCCGTCTCTTCCATAGATCTTGTATTTCCCGGCATGGTCCACCTGAGGTGTCTCTATTCCTGTAGGGAACTTGTCAGTCTCAATGATATTGGTGAAGTAGTTCCACCCGAAAGCCTGACGGTACTT
>OHEG01000133.1_pt1 | contig 34855 bp, 25 predicted proteins | sample 1567181 | NCBI WGS metagenome assembly OHEG01 (sample SAMEA3879534, study PRJEB24766) | human gut metagenome | biome: human-associated habitat; feature: feces | place: USA | collected 1985/1987 | reverse complement strand
CCGGCAAGCGGCAGACCCACATCCGTAACGCTCCTTCGTCGCGAACGGCTGTGACTGGCATCGACCCCTACAAAGGTTATGCAGACGGGGTCAGTCGTCCATTTCCTCGAACGCTTCCAGCCCCTTCTTGGCCTCGGCCTTGGCGTCGCCGTGGTGGACGAAGAGCATGGTCACGAAGCTCAGTGCGACGAACAGCGCAGCATACGGGAACAGGACGCGGTAGTCGATCTTGCGCATGAGTGTACCGGCGGCGATGGGCGTGACGACCTGCGCGGCCATGGAGGCCGTGTAGTAATAGCCGGTAAATTTGCCGATATCCGAGCCCTTGCACATCTCGACGACCATGGGAAGCGAGTTGACGTTGATCGCGGCCCAGGCAAGGCCGACGAGGGCGAAGACGACAAACATGATGGCGTTGATCGAGGAGAATGTCGTTGTGAGCGCATAGCCGCTGGCAAAGCAGGCGGTAAGCAGGATGATGCCGCCCTGGATCGTGCGCTTGCGGCCGATCTTTGAGGCGATCTGGCCGATGGGGATGTACGAGACGATGGCGCCCGCCGTAGCGATGAGCAGGCAGGTCGATGCGCCGCCGAGGCCCTGCCCCATGACGGTATCGACATACGTCGAGAACCACGTCGTTACGCCGTTATAGCCGATGAACCAGAGCGTGATGGAGGCCAGCAGGAAGCCGAGGCTCTTTTTGACGGGCTTCGGGAGCGTCTCGTGGCCGCTGCCGTCGTCCTGCGCGAGGTTCCATTCCGGGTGCTGCTTTTCAAGCGCCTGATTTTCCGCCGTGAGCTTCGGCTCCCTGATCGTGAGGAAGAGCACGGCGACGGCGACGAACATAATGGCCGACACAACGATAAACAGCGGCTGATAGTTCACATGATCCAAACCGGCGGTCTTGGAGTTGGGATAGAGCACCGCCGCAACGCCGAGATACAGAATGCCGCCGACCGCGCCCATCAGATTGATGATGGCGTTCGCACGCGAGCGCAGCGGCTTTGGCGTCACGTCGGGCATGAGAGCGACGGCGGGAGCGCGGTACGTTCCCATGGCGACGAGCAGCAGGCCGAGGACGATGACAAATGAGGCCGTCTTGAAGCCGGAGGGCTAGGCGGCGTAGCTGTTGTCGAGCAGAGGGAGACTGTTCATGAGGATGATGGCGCAGCCAGTGCCGAAGAGGATAAAGGGCATCCGCTTGCCGAGCTTCGAATGGCTCTTATCCGAGACAGAGCCGAAGAACGGCAGCAGAAAGAGCGCCAGAATGTTGTCCGCCGCCATGATCGCGCCGGAGAACGTTTCGTTCATGTGGAAGGTCTTCGTGAGGATCAGCGGCACGATGCTGTCGTACATCTGCCAGAACGCGCAGATGGACAAGAACGCGAGGCCAACCAGGATGGTGCGCTTGTTGTTGAGCTTCATTTCGGTTCTCCCTTTTCTAATGTATTGAGGACTTCGCGGATATTCTGCATACAATACGTCGGCTGAACGCCGTATTTCTCAATATCGTCCATCACGCCCTCGCCGGACAGGACGAAGATCGTGTCGATCCCGGCGTTCACGCCGCAGGCGATGTCGGTATACACCCGGTCGCCGATGAGGCACGTTTCGCGCGGCGAGAAGCCCGTCTGCTCCATCGCCAGCAGCGCCATTTCGGGCTGGGGCTTGCCGATGACCTTCGGGCGGCGGCCCGTCGCGGTATGGAGCATTTCGATCACGCTGCCGCAGTCCGGCGCGCTGCCGTACCATGTCGGGCAGACAAGATCGGGGTGCGTGGCGACGTAATCCGCGCCGCGGTTCAGAAGAATGCAGCAATTTTCCAGCTTTTCATACGTCAGCTCCGTGTCGTAGCCCAGAAGGACAACGGCGCAATCATCCCGCAGCGTCTCGGCGACCCGCAGCCCCGCCAGCCGGAGCTGGTTTTTCAGCGATTCCGTCCCACAGACGTAATAGACCGTCTCCGGCAAGTAGCGGCCCCGCAGATAGCGGATCGTCGCGTCCGCGCTGGTCAGAAAATCGTCGGGGAAGGCCTCGATGCCGAGGCGGGCCATCTTTGCAATATACGCGTCGGTCCCGCGCGAGGAATTGTTCGTCAGGAACAAATACCGGCCGCCGATGGCGCGCACATAGCGCAGGAACTCCAGCGTCCCGTCGAAGAGCGTTTCGCTTAAATAGATCGTGCCGTCCATATCCAGCAGGAACAGCCGTTTTTCCGCAAGAGACATGCAGCCACCTCCGAGGATCAATAAAAATCTGATAATGATTATACAGTGTTCCGCGCTGTTTGACAAGCGCCGGAGAAGGCCGTACAATACACATCAGAAAAATTGACTGAGAGGAAGCCGCAATATGCTGAAAGATCTGCACACGCTCTCGCCATATCTGGACTTTATTCATGCCTGCAGCGCAGACCCCGACTACCGTGACCCCATGCTGCTCACAGAGCAGCAGCTGCACCGGAACCTGCTGGATGCGCCTGAAAACCCGAATACGCGCGTGCTCGGCACGTTCGAAAACGACACCGTCACAGGCGTGTTTGCGCTGCTGGTGCCGGAGGACGAGAAGTATCTGGAGTTTCTGGCTGGACTTTCCCGAAGCGCGGCGGCCTATGACGAGCTGCTTGCGCATCTGAAATCGGCTTACCCCGGCTATCAGGCGGACTTTGTCTATAACCCGCGCAACCGGCTTTTGCAGGCAGCGCTCGAAGCGCTGGACGCGAAATTTGATCCGGAGCAGCAGAAGCTCGTCCTGCGGCGGACTGTCCCGTATGTGCCGGATGCGCGCATCGTGCCCTACCGTCCGGAGTACCGGGCGCAGTATCTGGCGCTGCACACCGGCGACCGCTATTGGACGGGCGAACGCGTGCTGGCTGCGCCGGAAATTTTCCGCGTTCTGCTGGCGATCGAGGACGGCGAAGCTGCGGGCTATATCGACCTGACCCACAACAGCGCGGAAAACGAGCCATATGACCTGTTTGTCCGTAAGGAGAGCCGCAGGCGCGGCCTTGGCCGCGCGCTTCTATCAGCAGCGGTTCAGGAAAACCGACCGAACGGCATGGCGCTTCTGGTCGACATCGACAATGAGGCCGCGATTGCCCTGTACGAATCACAGGGCTTCGACCGTGCGGAGGGCGAAAACAACATCACCGCGCATATTTGCCTGTAACGCATCAGCCCCCGGCGGCCCATTCGGGCTGCCGGGGGGCTGGTGTTTTTGGGGGTCAATCCCACGGGTTCATCGGGTCGTCCGGCTCAGTCGGGTCGGTCGGTTCATCCGGATTATCCGGATAGTCGGGGTAATCCGGGTAATCCGGGTCGGTGGGATCCGGCTCCTCGGGAACCTCCGGCTCGACATACGGCGTGCATTTGTAGCTGGTGTTGCGGGCCTGATACGCATCCTTGTGCAGCGTCTCGGTCTTGATGACAGTACCGTTTGCATCCACATAATCGCGGTAGGCCATGACGGTCTTGCCGACGTAGGAATACTGTACCATGTCGCCCTTGATATACTTGTTGCCGTCCTTGTCAACGACGATGTTGACGGTGTTGCCGTTTTCGTCGAGGGCGGTACCGGCGTCGGTGATGATGGTCTTGTCGCCGTCGATCTCCATCTTGGGCTGGACGGTCGCGACAACCTCGTGCCGCAGGACGATATGGTCGTAGCCCTTGTCCTTCGGCGCGGTGCCCACGAGCTTGACGTGGACATAGCCGCCGGAGACAGACGCGTCGATGCGCAGCGGATGGTCGGTGCTGTTGACGAACTTATAATCGAGACTGCCCCAGTAGATCGTCGCATCCATACCGAGCTGGACATAGGTAACGGTAAACATATGCGGAGAGCGCTCTGTGACCTTGAGATCGGCGTAGAGGCAGGCGGTATAGATCGTGGACGCGACCTGACAGACGCCTCCGCCGGCCTCTGCCTCGCTCTTGCCGCCGGTCTGGTAGACGATAGCGGACTGATAGCCCTTCTCCGGCGTGCGCTCACCGACGATCTTGTTGAACGAGAACTCGTCGCCGGGGTTCAGGATTGTGCCGTCGATGGCCTTGCAGGCCAGCTCCAGATTCTTCGTGCGGCCTGCCTGCGCGGTATGCGGGCTGTCGCAGGAACCGAGTACATCGGAGAAGTATTCCTTCTCCAGCTCGGCCAGCGTGACCTCCGGCTGGATTGCCTCGGCCTGAATGACGATCTTCGTGCCGGGATCGGCCATGGCAAGCTGCTGCGTGTAATACGACACGTCAAAGCCGAAGCCGACCTTTTCGGCAACGAGTTCCTTCTTTTCCTCGTCGTAGTACGCGTCCTTCATCTCGGTTGCGAACTGGTCGTAATACTGCTGCAGATCGACGGGCGCGCAGGGCTCGGTGTCGTAATCGAACTTGAGTTCGGACAGATCGCCGGCATTGAACCGGGCAACGACCGCGTCATAGAGCGCATCCGCGTCAAGCGAAATTTTCGGCGAACCTGTCACGACCGTGACCGTTTTTGCGTCCGCGTCGACCGTGACGGTCGGGTCGACCTTTTCCGACGCGCAGGCGCGCGCGGTCTGGTCGATCAGATCGCGGATATACGCGGTATCAAGATTCGTCCCGGATTCGAGCGAAATGTCCTGCCGGGTCTTCTTCGCGCGTTCGTATGTGAGAAGCGCCGTGATCGGGCCGCCGTCGCGGCCATAATTCATGGCGGCATCCGCCGCCTCGTCCGGGTTGAGGGCGACGTTGGTGATCTCAGGGGTGAAGTCGATCGTCCGGTCTGGCAGGACGACGGTGAGCGTATCGGTGGCCGTCTCCTGTTCGACGGCAAGCGTCACAGCGTTGATCGCGGCGTCGCGCTTCAATCCGCCGACGTTCACGCCGGCGACATAGACGTTCGGGAAAATGGTGTCGCTTCCCTTTAATATAAATCCATAGGTGCACACGCCGAGCACCGCCAGCAGCACGATGCAGCCCGCGATCACCGCGGCCTTCTTCCCGGCATTGCCGGACGGCTGCTTCTTCGGCGCGGCGGCTCTGTCCGCCGCAGTTTTGTGCGCGGGACGGCTGGCCTCAAATCTGCCTTTCTTTCTGATATGAATCCCTCCTATTCAAAAGCCGCAGAGGCGACATACTCTATTTTGTGTCTGTATTATACATAAACCGACCGCTTTTTGCAACGGCATTCCCGACAGGAACAGCCCCCGGATTTCTGAAATTTCTATTAACATTTTCGGGGGGGTACATGCGTGCGGCAAAAAGCATAGCCGCTGTAGGGGCCGATGCCCACATCGGCCCGTTGGGCAGCTGCGAATTTGCCGAAGATTTTCATAGAAAACGGTGCAATCTGCCGGGTCGATGTGGGCATCGACCCCTACAGTCGGGTAAGTAATTGCATGCGTATTCGCGCTGAATTTACGCCCCTGCCGTCTGTGCGCGCAGTGCAGCGTAGACGCCGACGAGCTGCGTCGCGAGCTTTAACGGGTCTTCGGCCTTTTTGAGCTTGACGGACAGCATCGGCACCTTGCCTGCCGAGAAGAAAATGCGGCCCTTGAACTGCGCCTCGGCGCAGCAGGCGGAGATGGCGGCAAAGTCCATCGTGGAAAGCGACAGGAGAACCGCACCGTCTTTCTGCGTGATCTCCGTGATACCCGCCGCTGCGGCTCTTGCGCGCAGAAGCGCGATGGCGATGAGGTTCATGACGCCCTTCGGAGGGTCGCCAAAGCGGTCGACGATCTCGTCGAGCAGCTCATCTGCGTCCTCCTGCGTGCGGATGGCCGCCATGCGGCGGTAGAGATCCATGCGCTGCTCGCCGGAGGCGACGTAGTCCTTGTTGATATTTGCCGTGACGGTGAGGTCTGCGGTGCATTCTGGCTCCTTCTGCGCCGCCTCGCCGCGCTCTTCGAGCACGGCGTCCTCAAGCAGCTTCAGGTACATATCGTAGCCGACGGTCATCATATGGCCGGACTGTTCCGCGCCCAGCAGATCGCCCGCACCGCGAATTTCAAGGTCGCGCATGGCGATCTTGAAGCCGGAGCCGAACTCCGCGTATTCGCGGATGGTGTCGAGCCGCTTTTCCGCGATCTCGGACAGGACTTTTCCCTTGCGGAACGTGAGGTACGCATACGCATGGCGGCTTGAACGGCCCACGCGGCCGCGGATCTGGTGCAGCTGCGCAAGGCCCAGCCGGTCGGCGTCCTCGATGATGAGCGTGTTGACGTTCGGGATGTCAATGCCGGTTTCAATGATGGTCGTGCAGACGAGAATTTGAATTTCGCCGTTTGACATCGACTGCATGACGTCGCCGAGCTGCTCCTCGTTCATCTTGCCGTGGGCGACGGCGACCTCGGCCTCCGGAATGCGCTGCTTGATCTTCGCGGCGCACTGGTCGATGGATTCCACGCGGTTGTGGAGATAATAGACCTGCCCGCCGCGCGCCAGCTCGCGGCGCATGGCCTCGTCGAGAATGCCGTCCTGATGCTCAAGCACGAAGGTCTGCACAGGATAGCGGTCCTGCGGCGGCTGCTCGATGGTGGACATATCGCGCAGACCCGACAGCGCCATATTGAGCGTGCGCGGGATGGGCGTTGCGGATAGGGTTAAGACGTCGACGCCGCGCGAAAGTTCCTTCAATCGCTCCTTATGCGTCACGCCGAAGCGCTGCTCCTCGTCGACGATGAGCAGGCCGAGATCGTGAAAATGAATGTCCTTCTGCAGCAGCTTGTGCGTGCCGACGATCAGATCGATCTTGCCGGACTGCAGATCGAAGAGCGTTTTTTTGATCTGCGCAGGCGTACGGAAGCGGGAAAGCACATCGATGGTGACCGGGAAGGTCGCAAAGCGGCGCATGGCCGTGAGATAGTGCTGCTGGGCCAGAACGGTCGTCGGGACTAAGATCGCGACCTGCTTGCCGTCCAGCATACACTTCATGGCCGCACGCAGCGCGACCTCCGTTTTGCCGAAGCCGACGTCGCCGCAGAGCAGACGGTCCATCGGCGCAGGGGATTCCATGTCGCGCTTGATCTCGTCGATGCAGCGCAGCTGATCGTCCGTTTCGGCGTATTCAAAGCTCTCCTCAAACTCCTGCTGCCACGGCGAATCCGCCGCGAAGGCGAAGCCCGGCAGGCGCTTGCGCTCGGCATAGAGCTTGATGAGGCCCGCAGCCAGATCCTTGGCCGCAGCCTTGGCCTTCGCCTTTGTCTTTTGCCACTGGTCGCCGCCGAGTTTATTGAGCCGGACAGGCGTATCCTCACCGGCGCCGATATACTTGCTGACCAGATCCAGCTGTGTTGCAGGCACGTACAGGCAGTCCGTGCCCTGATAGGCGATCTTGACGTAATCCTTTGTGACGCCGCCGACCTTCAGCTGCTCCATGCCGACATAACGGCCGATGCCATGGTGCTCGTGTACGACGAGGTCACCGGGGGTCAGATCGGTAAACGAATCGAGTTTTTTGCGGTTCGTAGCTTTCTTCGGCGCACGGACGCGCTTACGCTCCTGCCGGACGGCGATCTGTCCCTCTGTTAAGATGGCAAATTTGAGCGTCGGGTATTCAAGCCCCGCCGGGAGCGAGCCGCCCGCAATAAGGATCTGCCCCGGCTGCGGGAGCTTCGTCAGCGGGAAGGACAAAAGCGCGTTCAGGCCGCTTTTGGCAAGCAGCTCCTTTAAAATTTCCCCGCGCCGCTGTCCGCCGCACAGGACGATGGAGCCATACTGGTTCGACGCGTAATTTTTCAGGTCAGCCGCCGCTGTTTCCAGACTTCCGCCATAGCCCGGCAGCTGCCGGGCCGTAAAGGAAAGCAGCTGCTTGGGCGGCAGGGACTCCGGGTACCGCGCGGCAAGGAAGCTGTCGCAGTAGATAACAGCCCGGCCGCGCAGTGACGCGGCCAGATCGTCCATCGTGGCGTAATAATCGCACAGCTCTCCAAAGAGCGTGCCGGAGGTCAAAAACGAATCGAGCAGAAGGCCGAACTCCTCCGCACGATCCTTTTCCCCGCGCTGGAGATTGCCGTGGTCGCAGAAGGCGACGATGGCCTCCTGCGGCAGATACGAGGCGGCGGTCGTGAATTCCGGGTAGATCAGCGCCATATACCGGTCGGCGCTGGCGAAAAGCGTCTCGTTTTCGAGCGCCTCGCAGTCCTTCTGCAGCGTTTCGATCAGCGCCTGATTGGGCGTTTTGCGCCGCTGCTGGCGCGCGATGATGGCGCGCAGGTCCTCGCACAGGCCAGATATCCCCTGCGGGTGCAGGTGCGGCTCCGTCTCGGCCACGGGCAGGAGGACGGCCTCGTCAACGTTTTCCGTGCGCCGCTGCGTGATGGGGTCAAAATAGCCCATGGTGTCCAGCTCGTCGCCGAAAAACTCCGCGCGCAGCGGCTTTTCCTGCGCAGGCGAATACACGTCCAGAATGCCGCCGCGCAGCGCGAACTGTCCCACGCCCTCGACCAGACTTGCGCGGGAATAGCCCGCGCGGGTCAGGCGTTCGATCAGCTCCGGCATACTGTATTCTGCGCCGACCCGAAGCGTCACTGACGCGGAAAAGAGCGTCTGGCGCGGGATTGTGCGCAGCAGCAGCGCGTCCAGACTTGCCACCAGCACCGGGACGCGTCCCTGCGCCAGCGCGTACAACAGCCGCAGCCGCTGCTGCTCCCACTGCCGGGACACGCCGATGGCCCCGGCCAGCGTCAGCTCACGCGACGGCAGCACGGGCGGCTCTTCGCCTAAGAATGCCCCCAGCTCGGAAGCCAGCCGCTTCGCGGCCATATCGTCCTGGCACACGGCGACGAGGGGTCTGCCGGACTGCTCGTGCGCGGCGGCAAGCACATGGCTGCGCGGGGCCTGACTCAGTCCCGACACAGCGACGGCCTGCTTCGCCTCCACGGCCTTCAGCAGCTGGTTATAATCGGTGCTCTTTTGCAGAAGCGAAAGCAGAACGTTCATGGGATTCTCCTAAAAACAGTTTTTTGCCCAACAGGCAACGCGCATAGGAGAGAGTCTCCTATGCGTAGGGGGTGTGGGTATTGAAAGTGAGATGGGGAGGGAATTTGCACAGCACCCTGTAGGCGCCGATGCCTTAGGGTGCGCTCAGAACATCTTCCCGTTATACTCCGCCGCGGCCTTTTCGCAGCCGTTTTTGACGATGCAGAGGGCCGCGTCGCCGGCGTGGGACATAGCCTCCTGATAGTCGGGCCATTCGGTCTTGGAGACGGTAGACAGCACCCAGTCGGCCAGATCGTAATCGGGGTGCGGCTTCGCGCCGACGCCGATCTTGACGCGCGGGAACTGGTCGGAGCCGAGGCAGGAGATGATGGATTTCAGGCCGTTGTGGCCGCCGGCAGAGCCGTTTTTGCGGATGCGGAGCTTGCCGACGGGGAGCGAAATGTCGTCAAAGAGGACGAGCACCCGCTCCGGCGGGATCTTATAAAAGTGCGCGGCAGCCTCGATCGCGATGCCGGAGGCGTTCATAAAGGTCTGCGGCTTCATGAGAAGCAGCCGCTGGCCGTCGAAGTCCGCCTGCGCGGTGAGGGCCTTGAAGCGCTCCTTGGAAACCTTGACCTGCAGGCGCGCAGCCAGCAGGTCAAGGGACATGAAGCCGGTATTGTGACGGGTCTTCTCATACTCAGGACCCGGATTGCCGAGTCCCGCAATCAGCCAGTCATAGGTTGGCTTTTGAAACAGCATAAAATCAGAACAGAACGGACATGGAGTTTTCTTCGTAGATTCTCTGGATGGCGTCGGCAAAGATCGGGGAAACGTCCAGATACTTGATCTTGCTGCACGCACCCTCAAGCGGCGGGATGGTATTCAGGAAGGTCAGCTCCTTGATGCAGCTGTTGGCAATGCGCTCGTTGGCCGGGCCGGAGAGCACGCCGTGGGTCGCGCAGGCGTAGACCTCGGTCGCGCCGCCGATCTCAACGATGGCCTTGGCTGCGTTGCACAGAGAACCGGCAGTGTCGACCATATCGTCAAAGAGGATGCACTTCTTGTCCTTGACGTCGCCGATGACGTTCATGACCTCACACTGGTTGGCCTTTTCGCGGCGCTTGTCGACGATGGCGAGGTTCATGCCCATTTTGTTGGCAAACGTGCGGCTGCGGGCGACGGAGCCGACGTCCGGAGAGACGACGACCATCTCTTCCGGATGCTCGAACTTGGACATATAATATTTCACGAAGACGGGATTGGAGAGCAGGTTGTCAACGGGGATGTCAAAGAAGCCCTGGATCTGGGACGCGTGCAGATCCATGGTCAGCACGCGGTCTGCGCCTGCGGCCTCGATCATGTTGGCGACCAGCTTTGCGGAGATGGGGTCGCGGCCCTTGGCCTTGCGGTCCTGGCGGGCATAGCCGAAGTACGGGATGACGGCGGTGATGCGGCCGGCCGAGGCACGGCGGCAGGCGTCGATCATGATGAGCAGCTCCATCAGGTTGTTGTTGACCGGCTTGCAGGTCGACTGCACCAGAAATACGTCGCTGCCGCGGACAGATTCATTGATCGTCAGGGAAACCTCGCCGTCGGCGAAGGTCGTTACGGTGCAGTCGCCCAGCGGCAGCCACAGCTTGCGGCAGACGCCCTCGGCAAACGGACGGTTGGCATTGGCACAGAATACCTTGACGTTCTTACCATGAGAAATCATATGAAATTACCCTCTCTCTTGTGTTGTTCGGTCTGTTCTTTGTTCTGTGTTGATTTTATATTTAAATGGCGGTCCCTGCCGCCGGGGATACGGAAAAATATGTGTTACTTCTTTTCCTTCAGCTTGTGCCGGTTGGCCCAGTCGCGCTTGTTCTGCTGGCGGGCGCGGGCGATGGCGAGCGCTGCGGGCGGCACGTCGTCGGTCACGGTGGACCCGGCGGCGATATATGCGCCCTGCCCGATGTGCACGGGCGCGATGAGATTGGCGTTGCAGCCGATAAACGCGTCGTCGTCAATGACGGTGCGGGACTTTTTCACGCGGTCATAGTTAACTGTGACCGTGCCGCAGCCAAAGTTGATGTTTTTGCCTACGTCGCTGTCGCCGATGTAGGTCAGGTGGGAGATCTTCGTGCCGTCGCCGATGGTGGAGTTCTTGACCTCCACAAAATCGCCGCAGCGCACGTGCGAGCCGATACGCGAACCCGGACGGACGTAGGCGAAGGGGCCGACGGTCGTGTCCGCGCCGATCTCGGAATCGTAGACCTGCGAGGCGTTGACACGCGTATTCTCTCCGACCTTCACGTTTTCCAGATAGCTGTTCGGGCCGATCATGCAGCCGTCGGCGATGGACGTCGTACCGCGCAGCACGGTCCCGGGCAGCAGCTCTGCCCCGGCCCCGACGAAGACGGTCGGCTCGACATAGGTGCTGTCATAGTCCCAGATCGACACGCCTGCGGCGGCCAGATCGTACAGAACGCCCCGGCTGAGCACGGGCTTCCACTCGGCCAGCTGCTGCATGGACGAAACGGCGTAGACGCCGTCGCGGTCGGTATAGGGAATACCGTGCTCCTTCATGAAGTCGGTGAAGATGAACGTATCGTCCAGCGCGTCCATCAGCGCCTGACGGCTCACGGAGCTTACGCCGCTTTCGACCGGCGCGCCGGAGAACGAATCCTCATCCACGGCGAACGGATCGATGACGGCAGGGCCGGTGACGACGATGACGTCCTCCTCCTGCTCGTCGGCCGTGGACAAAAAGACGTGGAGCTGGTCGGCAGTCTCCTCGAGCTTCGCGCAGCTCAGCTCGCAGCCGTCCGGGAAGCAGTGCTTCGCCTCGGACAGGAACCGCTCGTGGCAGACCAAAAAGAAACGCCCGACCCCGCCCGCGGCCAGAGAACGCGTCAGCCACGACAGCAGCGGCGTCCCCATGATCGCCTGCAGCATCATCGGGCGGGAAAAACCTGTTTTCGCGGTATCGTCAGGCACAAAGACGACGGCAGACAAATCAGACAACAGACCCACGCTCCTTCACCGATAGACATTCTGCCTGTATTATAGCACAATTACAGCGCTGAGCGCTGTATGCACGGCGCAGCCGTGCAAAAAATCGGCATCGCCGATTTTTATTGTCGCTGTAACAGCAACACAAAGACTTTTGCAAAGCAAAAGTCACGTGCCAATGGCACGTGAGCGCACACAGTGCGCCCTTTGTGGTTATTATAGCAGAGATTATGCTGTTTGTACAGAAAGCCGCGCGGAATTTTCACGGAAAAACAGAGAAAGTTTTCTGGAAAAACGGGCTATTCATTGCACAAATGAACAAACTATGATAGAATACCCACAGATTATCAGAAAAACAAAGAGGAGCAACTATGCTGACACTCAAGAATCTCAGCCTGACAGCGGCTGACGCGCAGGGACGCGCGGACATTGTCAAAAACGTCTCTCTGGACGTAGAAGACGGAAAATTCCTTGTCATTACCGGCCCGAACGGCGGCGGCAAGACGACGCTGGCCAAGCTCATCATGGGCCTTGCGACCCCCACCGGCGGCCAGATTTTTCTGGACGGCGAGGACATCACCGGCCTTTCCATCACCGACCGCGCAAAGCGCGGCATTTCGTATTCCTTTCAGCAGCCGCCCCGGTTCAAGGGCATGAAGGTCTCCGACCTTCTCACCATCGCGGCGGGCAAGGCGCTTTCCCATGACGAGGCCTGTTCCTATCTGACGCAGGTGGGTCTGTGCGCACGCGACTATCTGAGCCGTGACGTGGACACAAGCCTGTCCGGCGGCGAGGTCAAGCGCATCGAGATTGCGACCCTGCTGGCCAAAAATTCCCGGCTTATGATCTTTGACGAGCCGGAGGCGGGCATCGATCTGTGGTCGTTTGCCAGGCTGACGGAAACATTCCGCGAACTTCATGAAAAGGGCGGCCGCACGATCCTCATCATTTCCCATCAGGAGCGCATCATCCGTCTGGCCGACGAGATCATCCTGATCGCGAACGGCGAGATCGCCGGACGCGGCACGGCGGACGAGCTTTATCCGAAGCTGCTGTCGCAGACCGTTGCGGGCTGCAATCTGCTGGAGGTGAACGGAATATGCTGAACGACATTCAAAAAAGCATTCTCAAGACCGTCTCGGATATGACGGGCATCCCGGACGGCGCGGTGAACATCCGTCTCGACGGACAGAAGGCGTTCCGCCAGAACTCCGAGCATATCCAGATCGTCTCCAAGACCGACAAGGACGGCATTGACATCAAAATCGCGCCTTTTACCAAAAGTGAAAACGTGCATATCCCTGTCGTACTGAGCAGAGCCGGGTTCCACGACATGGTCTATAACGACTTCTTTGTCGGCGAGGGTGCAGACGTGACCATCGTGGCCGGATGCGGCATCCACAACTGCGGCGACTGCGACTCCGAGCATGACGGCATCCATACCTTCTACATCGGCAAAAACGCGAAGGTTCACTATATCGAAAAGCACTACGGCGAGGGCGAGGGTACGGGCAAGCGCATTCTGAACCCGCAGACCATCGTATATCTCGAAGAGGGCGCGTCCATCGTCATGGACACCAGCCAGATCGGCGGCGTGGACGATACGAAGCGCTATACAAAGTGCGAGGCCAACGGCGCGAATTCCGAGGTGCAGATCAACGAAAAGCTCCTGACGGCGGGCGATCAGCACGCTGTCAGCGAAATGGACGTGATCCTGAACGGTGCGGGCGCGCGCACACGCGTTGTCTCCCGGTCTGTCGCGAAGGAGCAGTCCACGCAGGTCTTCTACCCGCGCGTACAGGGCAACGCCCCCTGCTTCGGCCATGTGTCGTGCGACTCGATCATCATGGGCGCGGCAAAGGTGCGCTCCATCCCCGAAATTTCCTGCAACCACGTCGACGCGACGCTTATGCATGAAGCCGCCATCGGCAAGATCGCAGGCGAGCAGCTGCTGAAGCTCGAAACGCTCGGCCTGACGCCGGAGGAGGCAGAGGAGAAAATTCTCGAGGGCTTCCTGCGTTGACCTACTTCGGTAAAATCCACAACAAACCTTCGTTAAATCTGTGCAAATTGTCTTGCTTTTCCAGATCTTATCCCATATACTGAGCCTGTAAGCGAATGAAAAGAGATACCCCGCCGCAGGAGCGGGAGGAGAGGAGTCAAAGAGATGAATCTGGAAGAATTACGCGCCCGGAAGGGCTTTATCTGCGACATGGACGGCGTGATCTATCTCGGCAGCCAGCTGCTGCCGGGCGTGCGGGAATTTGTAAGCTGGCTGAACGAAAACGACAAGCAGTTTCTGTTCCTGACGAACTCGTCCGAGCGTTCGCCCAAGGAGCTGCAGCAGAAGCTGCAGCGCATGGGACTGGATATCGGCGAGGAGCATTTCTACACCAGCGCGCTGGCCACCGCCGCGTTTCTTAAAAAGCAGGCGCCGGGCTGCACCGCGTTCGTGATCGGCGCGCCGGGACTTCTGAACGCGCTGTATGACGTGGGCGTCACGATGAACGACGTGGACCCGGATTATGTGATCGTCGGCGAGACGGCAAGCTATAATTACGAGGTCATCACCAAGGCTGTCCGGCTGGTTCTGAACGGTGCGCGGCTGATCGCGACAAATTCCGACCTCACGGGGCCGACGGAATTCGGCATTGCGCCCGCCTGCCGGTCGCTCGTCGCGCCCATTGAGCTGGCGACGGGCCGGAAGGCCTATTTTATGGGCAAGCCGAACCCGCTCATGATGCGCACAGGCCTGCATCTGCTGGGTGTCCACTCCGAAGAGGCCGCCATGGTCGGCGACCGGATGGACACCGACGTCATCGCGGGCATGGAGTCCGGCCTTGCTACCGTCCTCGTCCTCTCCGGCTGCACGAGCCGCACCGACGTAAACGGCTATCCCTACCGCCCGACCTACATTCTGAACAGCGTGGGAGAGATCGTAACGGGATAAAAATGACTGCGCCCCGGTTTTCCAAACGGAAAACCGGGGCGTTTTGCCTGCTCTGCGGTGCACTGGCGCGGGAGCGCCCAACGGCTTCCCCTCCGGGGAAGCTGGCTGCGGAGCGAAGCGGAGCAGACTGATGAGGGTGAGCAGCACTTGCACTTTATTTTGCAGTTTCTCAAAATCGCAGCTGCTCCCCAGCCCTCATCCGGCCCTTCGGGCCGCCTTCCCCGGCGGGGAAGGCTTTGGTTTGTACGATCTTTGTCCGGCTGTTACAGCTTTTCCAGCACTGCGGCCGGGACGGGGCAGTCGTCTGTGGTCAGGCCGGTCTGGAAGTCGAACTGGGCCGAGATCGACACCTGCGTGTCGACGACACCGACCTGTACGCTGCCGCCGGTCGTGACGCGCAGGGCTGTGATCGCGCCGTCCTGCACGTCCAGCTCCAGCGTGCCGGGCAGGTACTGCACGTCCAGCTTCTCCGCCTCCGGCGCGATGGCGCAGGCGGCCTGCTTTGTCTGCTCGGCGCTGAGGCTGAGCGTATAGTGCCAGCCGGTCTCCGTCTGCTCGCTTGCGGCGCTGTCCTCCAGACAGGCGCGGTAGGCCAGATCGATCAGATCCGCGCACTTGACCAGCGCCTGCTCACTCACGGCGGGAGAACCGTCCTTCGAAAGGACCGTTTCGCCGGAGAAATACAGCTCCAGCGCGCCCGTGCGGATGCAGCTGACGGTCTTGCCGTCCTTTACAGTCCGGGTGTAATCCAGCGACGTATCGAAGATCACGGGGCCGCAGTTGGCGCTGAGCTGGACGCGGGCGGCAAGCGGGTCGCGCCTGCCAAGCTCGGAGGCGGCAGACAGCACGCGCAGCAGATCCTCCGTCAGCTCCAGCTTGCCCTGATAGCCGCCGTTCGTGATCGCATCCGTGACCGCCGTGGGGACGGTGTGCGCCGTCTGCGCGTCCTGCTGGACGGTAAGCTCGGCCCAGACGGTCATCGGCTGTGTCTGGCCGCTGTCGTCTTCCGCTTCACAGCTGCCGGAGGCTTCGATGGAGCGGATCTCCCCGTCTTCAACGTGCATACACAGGTCGATACTCTCGACGGCGCTGAGCGAATCCGCAATCGTCGGCGTCAGCAGCGAAAGCGCCTGCTCCGCATCCTTACCGTAGGCGGTCACGGAATAGACCTCTTCACCACTTTCACGGGCGTAGGTCACATCGGTCGCGTTGTAGAGTTCCAGCAGATGCTCGCCGAGCGTGGAATAGTCCGGGAACAGGCCGCTCGTGCGGTAGGCGCTGCCGTTTTCGAGGTAGATCGCGCCGTCATAATAATACAGCTGCACGCCGTTATCCTCGATGCAGAGGATGGTGTTCCCACCGGCCTGCGTGCGGAACAGGCGCACGTCCGTTCGCAGCGTCTCGTCGCCAAGCTCCATCTGCACGGACGCGGTCATGTCCAGTTCCTTCCTGCCGGAGAGGTTTTTCAGCAGCAGAAGCGCGTCCACGCTGCTCTTGAGACTGGCCCGGTAGATGAGGATCCCGGCGGCGATCAAAATCACGGCCACAAGCGCGATGATCCACCAGACGCGGCGCTTTTTCTTCTTTTTCTGCAGCTGCTCCGGTGAGACGGGCGCTTCCTGCGCGTCCGGGTCGATGACGCCGATGACGGCGTCGTTGGCGTTCTGCTCGTCCTGCATGGCCTTGCGCAGCGCCTGCATCTGGCGGCGGCGCTTTTTGCCGGTCTTATGGATCAGATGAATGATCAGCAGCACCAGCAGAGCCGCAAGCCCGGCCAGCACGATCCACACCCACCAGACGGGGAACGTGGACAGCGCCGCAAGCTGCACGGTCTGGCCGGAGGCCTCGAAGGACAGATAGCTGCCGATCTCGGTCGTGGGCACCTTCTGCCAGACGCCGTTTTCGTTTTCCAGATAGATATCCAGCTTGCCGGACTGCCCATCGGGCGCGCGGAAGCGGATGGTGTGCGTGTCCGCGCCGTCGTCCGGCAGGCGGAGCTGCCACTGCTCGACGACGGAGCGCGCCACGTGCGCGGCGGGCGCATGGCCGTCTGCGATATTCTCGCAGTATTTCCGGATGGCCTCCGGGATGCTGGCAGAGATCTCGCCGAAAGCGGCGGGCGTGATGGCCTGCGGCTGCGCCTGCAGGCGGTCGGCGCTCGTATACGCGCCCTCGGCCAGGAAGACGGGCCTGCCGTCGGCACGCTGCACATCGCTCGGGAGCGCGTCGATGCTGGCGTGGTACTGCGCGGTCACGGTGGTGTCAAACTGAATATTTTCAAGCGTCTGCACGTCCCACTCGCCGTACTGTCCGTCGACGGCGGGGATGTCCGGGTACACGCTGTCCGGCAGGGACTCGCCGTAATTTACTTCTACGGTCTTGAGCACCTCCTCGCCCGCGACGAACTGCACAGTGAAGGTGCGGAACGCATCGGGAAGGTCTTCGTTTTCCAGCAGCGTTTCATACGCGACCGGCTCCGCCTGTCCGGCAGCGCTTGCGCCGTCAAGCCCGGCCAGCGTGTCGGAGACGAAGAGATTATCCGCGAACGCACCTGCGCTGCTGCCGCTGATCGCGCCGGCATACTGGGAATACCCGGTGATGGACACGAGCGACACGCAGCCGGAGACGGTGCTGCCGCTGCCGGTCACGCTGTCCGTCACACCCGTGCCGGTGATGCCGCCGACATAACGTCCGCCGGAAAGCGCACACTTGGCCCAGCAGTTTTCAATCGCCGCGCTGCAAATGCCAGCGACGCCGCCGGCATAATCGCCGCTCTGGCTCTCTGCGCTGCCGTAGGCCTCGCAGCCGTCGATCAGGCCGAGATCCATCCGGCCGCAGATCGCCGCCGCGCAGTCCTTCTTGGCTGTGACTGCGCCCGTGGAGACGCAGCGCTGCAAAACGGCGCGCAGCTCATACTGCTTGCGCTCGGTCGTGGACAGGCTCTGGCTGACGTCGCTTTCCGGGTCAGCGCCGGCCTCCATGCCCATCGCGCCCGCGATGCCGCCGACGTTGCGGTCGGCCTGCACCGCGCCGGTATTTTCGCAGCCGCGCAGCGCGCCCATGGTGATGCTGTCGGGATCTGTCTGCGAGCCGTCGGTCACAAGATTGCGGTTTTCCAGACTGTCCATGGCGTCAAAGACGGTCGTGCTGATCTCATCCAGCTTGTCGCTGATGGCCTGCACGTCCTTTTGCAGCGTCTCGGACAGATTCGCCGCCTGTGAGCCGATGGCGCGCATCTGCGCGCCCATGCCGCTCAGCGCACCTGCCAGCTCCGGCATGGAGGCATCCGCGTTCATCTGCAGCGACGCGCTGAGCGCGCCGGAGCCGTCCGTGCCGCCGGAGATTGAAATGTCAGACGGGTCAACGAATCCGCCCACGCCCGCGCCGATCCCGGCGTCCTTGTGGCCTTCAATTTCCAGCGGGTGCGTATCGACGCTGACGCCGCCGTCCGCTCCCGCACCAATGACGGCGCCGATGCCGGCTGACGCGTCCCCGACGGTGAGGTCTGCCCCGCCGCTCACACCGCCATTTGCCAGCGCACCCGCATCGATAGTTGCGGTCGCGCGGAGATTATTGGCTGCATTCGAGGCGCTGTCGAGATACGTTCCCATTCCGGCCAGCTGGGAGCCGAGGTCGCTTGCCGCACCGCCTGCGTCAGCGGTTGCCTGATCGGTGAGCGTTTTCAATTCCTTCAACTGGTTCTGCAGCTGCTGCTTTGTGCTCTCGGAGACGGTCACGGCGACATACGGCTCGACCTGACCGGCGATGCCGCCGACGTCCTTGCGGCCGTAGATCGTGCCGGAGTTCGTATTATTGAGCAGATACCCGCTCGTCACGCCCGCAATGCCGCCGACGTTGTAGCCGACGTGCTCATAGCCGACCGTGCCGGTATTTTCGCAGACTGCGATCAGGCCAGTATTCCGGCCCGCAATGCCGCCTGTGGCGGTCGTGGTGAGGAAGGTCTGCGTGGTGGCAAGATTGGCAAGATCAAGCGTGGTGTCGATCTGAACGTCGCTGAGGCTCAGCGCAGAGTCGATGTTGTCAATATTGACGCTGCCTGTATTCGTGCAGTGCCGGATGGTGCCCGCATTCTGGCCCGCGATGCCGCCCGTGGCGGTCGTGCCCTGCACCTTGCCCTCGAACGAGCAGCTGACAATCTGTCCGGAGGCCTGATTGCGGCCCACGATGCCGCCGATCTGCGTGTCGCCCTGCACCATGCCGGTGAATGTGCAGCAGACGATCTTGCCGTAGTTCTCACCCGCAATGCCGCCGCAGGCGATCTTATCGCCGCCCGCAGCTACAGAGCCCGCAACATTCAGGTTTGCCACGCGTCCGCCGGGCAGAATCGTGCCGAACAGTCCGGCCGGGCTGGCATTTTCCGTGAGATTGAAATCGGAGATGGTATGTCCGCGTCCTTCAAACGTGCCGCCGAAGGAGGCTGCAGGCGTAAAGTCCACGCCGGAAAGCGAAATATCCGCGCGCAGGATGAAGGTTTTTCCCTGCGACCAGGTATCGAGCGAACAGCTTTTCGCGAACGCGGCAAACTCTTCAGCAGAGTCCAGATAGACGGTCTGCATACTGCCGGATGCCGCGGCTGCCGGGAGAACGGTCAGGCAAAGCGCCAGCACCAGCAGCACCGCACCCACGCGGGCCCGAAGCGTTCTGTTATTCATGCGCGTCATCCTCCTTTTCCGTCTGCGCCTGCGGCGCGTCCGCGGTTTCCGGCTCTGCCGTGCCGGAGAGCAGGCTGATATTGACGTCCCCCTCCACGACCGCGTGTACAATGCCGCTGATCTGGCCGTGAATTTCGCCGCGCACCATGCCGTCGATGCGCACGCGGCCCGCAGACTGATGCGAGGAGACGGCGGAGGGCATATCGAACGCAGTCTTATCAATGACCTTCTCACCCAGAAGCAGAATCTGCGGCAGAATGAACATGACGATGATGATCGTGAGGATCGTGCCGCGGCCAAGGCTGTCGCCGATACCGGCAATCGCGGCGTTGGAAGTCATCTGTCCAATGAGGATACCGGCGATGGCCATCATAAGGCCCGAGGTGATGATCGTCGGGAAGGACAGGTTCATCGTTTCGATGATCGCGTCCTTTTTGGGCATTTTGTCCTTGAACTCCATGAATCGGCTGGTCGTGACGATTGCATAGTCGATGTTCGCGCCCATCTGGATGGACGAGACGACCAGATAGCTCAGGAAGAACAGGGGGCTATTGGTGATGGTCGGGATGCCGTAGTTGATCCAGATGCTGCCCTGAATGACCACGATCAGCAGCACCGGGATACCGGCTGATTTGAACGTGAACAGCAGCACGACCAGAACGATCAGGATGGACAGCACCGACACGACGACGTTGTCGCGCGAGAACGAGGTCTTGAAGTCCTGCTCGGACGAGGAATCGCCCACGACGTATACCTCGCCGTCCGGATAGTATTTGTGCGCGACGACGCGCATCTGGTCGAGGAAGTCATACGTCTCGTCGCCGCCCACGGGCAGGTTCAGATAGACGAGCATACGGGTATAATCGTCGGACTGCAGCTGCTTGCGGGCGTTGGTGATCTGCGAATAGGCGCTTTCCAGCGTCTCGGTCATATCGGCGTCGAGCGTGACGTAGCCGTCCTGCATTTCACCGTAGAGGAAGGTGAACATATCGATGAGCGGCACGGAGTAATTGGGAAGACCGCCGATGATCTTGCCGTAATTGCCGCCGTCGGCGGCATAGGCCGCGTAGAGAAGCTCCGCGACCTCATAGTCGAGGTCGGTCAGCTCGGAAAACTGCCGGGGCGTCAGCGCGTCGGTCAGCATATAGCCGCCCATCGCCTCCACATTGGAAAGGCCCAGCGTGGAATCGACCTCGTCGTATGTCCCGAGCTCGTCCAGCAGCTTCTTTTCCGCCGCATAATCCCCTGCCGGGACCACGACGGCGACCATATTCGTCGAGCCGAACGTCTCGTCCATCAGATCGTCCGCGATCTGCTGCTCCGAGCGCTTGGTCGTCTCCAGATAGCTGAAGCCGTAGACATACGGGCAGTTATTCGCAAGGAGCATGGCGACGATGATGACCGCCAGAAAAATCGGCGGAATGATCTTCTTTGTCGCATAGGCAAACCTGCCGACGAACGGAATTTTGGGAACGAAATTCTTGTGCCGCGTTGCGTCAATTTTTTTGCCGAAGAGCACCAGAAGGCCCGGCATGAGGAAGAACACCGCGAACAGCGAGAAGAAAATGGACTTGATCAGGCAGATGCCGAGGTCAAAGCCCAGACGGAACTCCATAAAGAGCATCGCGACCAGGCCGCCGATCGTCGTCAGGCTGCTGCCGCAGATCTCCGGCACGGCCTTGCTCAGAGCGACAATGACGGCCTCGCGGGTGGGAAGCTTTTCGTGCTCTTCTTTATAGCGGTTGCAGAAAATGATCGCGTAATCCACAGACAGGGCCAATTGCAGCACGATGGTAACGGAGTTTGACACGAACGAGATCGTGCCAAGCAGGAAGTTCGTGCCCATGTTCAAAAGCGCCGCTGCAATGAACGTGATGAGCAGCACCGGCACCTCCGCATAGGTCTGCGAGGTCAGGATCAGCACGGACACGACGACGATTGCCACGATGATGACGATCACGCCGATCTCCTGCGCCAGCGTCTTGGACGCGGTATCGCCGAAGGTCGCCGAGACGTAGATGTCATAGCCGGAAAGCTCATCCTCGACCCGGTTCATGACCGTCTCGCACATCTCGTCCGTCTCGGAATAGTCGAAGGTAATGTTGTAGAGCGCGGAGGCGTTGGTATAGTGCTCCTTCGTGTCGTCAAACGTAACGCTCTGCACGCCGTCGACCGCTTCCAGCCGCTCGGATACGGCCTGTGCCTCGTCATAGGTCACGTTGACAAGCATGACCTTTGCCGTGCCGAAGGTGATGAATTCATCCTCCATCAGATGCAGGCCCCTGTATGTCTCCGAATCCTTCGGCAGATATGCCGAAAGCTGGTTCTCCACCTGCACCCAGTTCCGTGAAAACACGGAAAACACCAGCCCGATGGCGACGATCAGAAAAATCAGATTCCGCTTGTCAACAATAAAGCTGGCAAGCTTATACATGAAGCCCTCTTCGTTGTTTTTCGGTTCCCGACTCATGATTCACACTCCCGTATTTGGATTCTCCTGAAAATTTAATCCAGTTTAGCACAAAACAGCCGGATCTGGCAATAGGCAAGCAGGAAAAGATGTGTAAAAACCGCACGCACCGGAGCCGCGCAAAAATCCCCCGGCGGCTGCCGGGGGAATCGCTTCTTTTATTTTGCCGTGCCGAGATACGCGGCCTTGACCTCCTCGTTGGCGGCCAGCTCTTCGCCGGGGCCCTGCATGAGGATGGAGCCGGTCTGCATGACGTAGGCCCAGTCCGCGATTTTGAGCGCCATGTTCGCGTTCTGCTCGATGAGAAGCACCGTGATGCCCTGGCGGTTGATCTCGCGGATGATCTCGAAAATGCCCCGGACGACGATGGGTGCAAGGCCCAGAGACGGCTCGTCCATCATGATGAGCTTCGGTTTTGCCATGAGCGCGCGGCCCACGGCCAGCATCTGCTGCTCGCCGCCCGAGAGCGTCCCGGCCTGCTGCCACGCACGCTCCTTCAAACGCGGGAAGAGGTCGTAGACCCGGGCCAGATCGTCCGCCAGCGGGTCCTTGCGCAGATATGCGCCGATGCGCAGATTTTCTGCAACAGTCAGGTTCTCGAACACGCGGCGGCCCTCCGGCACGAGCGTAACGCCGCTCGAAACGATCTGGTCGGTCGATTTTCCGACCAGATTCGCGTCGTTCAGGAGAATTTCACCCGATTTCGGCCTGACCAGTCCGGCGACTGCCTTCAGCGTGGTCGATTTGCCCGCGCCGTTCGAGCCGATGAGGGTGACGATCTTGCCCTCCTCGACCTTCAGGTCGATGCCCTTGACGGCCTCAATGCCGCCGTAGGAGACGACCAGATTCTTGATTTCCAGAATATTACGCATCCTCGTCCACCCCCAGATACGCGTCAATGACGCGCGGATCGTTTTGGATCTCCGCCGGAACGCCCGCCGCGATCTGCTTGCCGAAGTCGATGACATAGATGCGGTCGGAGATGTCCATGACAAGATTCATGTGATGCTCGATGAGGAAGATGGTCAGGCCGAACCGGTCGCGGATGCTGCGGATGAAAGCGGTCAGCTCAAGCGTCTCCTGCGGGTTCATGCCAGCCGCAGGCTCGTCGAGCAGCAGCAGCTTCGGACTGGTCGCCAGCGCGCGGGCAATTTCAAGCCTGCGCTGCTTGCCATACGGCAGAGCCGTCGCCAGCTCGTCCTTCACATCGTCAAGGCCGACGATTTTCAGCAGCTCCAGCGCCTTTTCGCGCTGCGCAGCCTCCTCCTTATGGTTGGCGCGGAACGTGGCGGAAAAAACATTGGACGTGCGGCGCACGTGCATGGCCGTCAGGACGTTTTCAAAAACGGTCATGGACTTGAACAGACGAATGTTCTGGAACGTGCGCGCGATGCCGCGCTTTGTGATCTTGTCGGGCGTGTAGGAGACGGTCGGCAGGGACAGATACCGCTCCGACTCCGCTCCCGCATAGCTCTTTTTCATCTTGCCGCGCGGATGGTTGCAGACGATGGGTTCGCCCATGAAGTCCACACGGCCGTTGGTCGGCTCGTAAACGCCGGTGATGCAGTTGAAGGCCGTGGTCTTGCCGGCGCCGTTCGGGCCGATGAGGGCGACGATCTCGCCGGGATAGATATCCATGGACAGGTCGTTGACGGCGACGACGCCGCCAAACTGCATCGTGATATGCTCCACATGAAGGACGGGTGTGCTCATGCCTGTTTTCCTCCCTTCGCGGATTCTTTCCGCAGCCTGTCGGCAAGCCCGGCCAGCGAAAGCTCACGGGTGCCCATGATGCCCTTGCGGAAGAAGAGCACCACGATCATGATGATGACCGAGAACACGACCATCCGGAAGCCCGTGCGCAGCAGCGGGACCTTGAACGCGCCGATATACGTCTCGTTGTCCAAAAACCGCAGCCACCACTCCGAGCACGCGATGAACAGGAACGAGCCGATGCAGCTGCCGGAGATGGAGCCGATGCCGCCGATGACGACGATAAGCAAAATCTCATACGTCATGGCGGATTTGAATGTATTGGCCTGCACCGTGGTCTGATACATGGCCAGCAGCGCGCCGGATATCCCGGCAAAGAACGAGGAAATGGTAAACGCCATGCGTTTATGGTGGGCAAGGTTGATGCCCATGGCCTCGGCGGCGATCTCATCGTCGCGGATGGCCTTGAACGCGCGGCCATAGGTCGAGTTGATAAGCAGCACGACAACGGCGATGCAGATGCCGACGATCACGAACGGCATGAACGTATCCGTAAAATACGGGAAGCCGCGCAGGAGCTGCGAGCCGTTGGTGACAGGCGCGAACGCCTCCAGCTGGACAAGGGCGCGGATAATTTCGGCAAAGCCGAGCGTCGCGATGGCCAGATAGTCGCTCTTGAGCTTCAGAACAGGCAGGCCGATCAGATACGCCAGCACCGCCGCCAGCAGTCCCGCCAGCAGCAGCGAAATGAACACGCCGAGGACCGTGCCCGCCGTATTGCCGAGCGCGTTTTGCAGCGTCTCGGTCAGGGAGAACTTGAGCAGCGGTTCATAATACTGATACACGGTCGAGCGGATGCCGCTTGAAATGTTGATGGCGGCAAACGCATATGCGCCGACGAGCATGAAGCCCGCCTGTCCGAGCGAGAACAGGCCCGTAAAGCCGTTCAGAAGGTTCATGGATACCGCCACGAGGGAGTAAATTGCGCCCTTGCGCAGGACGGTCGTGAGCATGATGGGCACGCCCGGAATGCGGTCGAGCAGGAACGCCAGCAGATAGATGAGCGCGAGGCCCGCAATGGTCAAAATCGTCTGTAAGGAGAGGCCCTTTTTCTTTTCCATATGCTCCACCTCAGACTTTCTCGGTCAGCTTCTCACCGAACAGGCCCGTCGGCTTGACGACGAGGATGACGATGAGCAGCGCAAACGTGAACGCATCGGAGAACGCCGTCAGCTTCATGCCCTTGAGGAGGTTCTCACAGATGCCGATGATAAACGCGCCGATGACCGCGCCGGGGATCGACCCGATGCCGCCAAAGACGGCGGCGACGAACGCCTTCAGGCCCGGCATGGCGCCGGAGGCCGGAGCGATGGTCTTATAATTCGAGAAATACAGGAACGAGGCCACGGCGGCCAGCGCGGAGCCGATGATGAACGTAAAGGAAATGACGGAGTTGATCTTGATGCCCATCAGCTGCGCCGTCTCAAAATCCTTGGACGCGGCGCGCATGGCCATGCCGACCTTCGTGCGCTTGATGAGGATCACGAGCGCCACGACCAGCGCCAGCGTCAGGATCGGGGTAATGACGGTCACGCGCTTGGTGGACGCGCCGAGGATCGTGATGGTGTCGGAGATCCACGGCAGCTCGGGATACTGCTTCGGGACACCGCCGGTGACGTAATACGCGAGGTTCTGCAGCAGATAGCTCACGCCGATGGCGGAGATCATGACGGACATACGCGGGGCCTGCCGCAGCGGCTTATAAGCACAGCGCTCCACCGCGAAGCCGAGCGCGACCGTCAGAATCACGACGACGGGCAGCGCAAAATACAGCGGCATCGTCGCCGAAAGATAGACCATGATGAGACCGGCGACCATGAAGATATCGCCGTGCGCAAAGTTGATAAGGCGCAGAATGCCGTAGACCATCGTATAGCCGACGGCGATCAGCGCATATTGGCCGCCGGCCGAAATGCCCGACAGGACATAGGGCAGCCATTGCTTGAGAACACCCATGGGGAACCTCCTGATTTTTGTTTATCGCCATGTCCAAACCGCGAACCGCTCACCGAAATGAGCCGGCTTGGACGCGGCGATAAAAGAATGGTTCCATCCGGCAGCGGGTTCGAACGCTGCCGGATGAAAATGCGTACCGGCCGGAGGGATTTCCTCCGGCCGGAAACCATTGTGGTCAGTATTGCGGGACAAATGCTCAGGCGGCAGTCTGAACCTTGTAGAACTGGAAGCCGCCGTCGATGGCCTGCTTGATGTAGGCGGTGCTCTTGACAGCGTCGCCGTTGGCGTCGAAGCTCAGCGCGCCGGTAACGGCGTCGATGGACAGACCGGCCAGCGCGTCGCGGATGGCGGTGCCGTCGGTGGACTGGGCCTTTTCGATGGCCGCGACCGCAGCCATGTAGGCGTCATAGCCGAGGGCGGAGACTGCCGCGACAACGTCGTTGCCGCCGTTGTTGGTGAGGTTCTGGGCATTGCCGTTCAGCCACGCCTTATAGCCGGAGACGAATTCCTTAGCAAGACCGGACTCGTCGTTCTCGTCAAAGAATGTGGAGACGAAGACCTGCATATCGGTGCCGTTCTGCGCATCGGAGATCGCGGAGTTCTCCCACGTGTCGCCGCCGAGGATGGGGAGGCTGACGCCGAGTGCAGAGGCCTGCTCGATGATCTGCGGGGCATAGGCGATGGCGGACGGCGCGAAGATGACGTCTGCGCCGCCGGAGACGGCGTTATTGAGGTACGCGGAGAAGTCCGCCGTGCCCTCGACAAACGTCTCATCGGCTACGATCTCGCCGCCGGCCTCTTCAAAGGCCTTTACAAAGTTCTTGGCCAGGCCGACGGTGTAGTCGTCGCCGAGCATCGACAGGACGTAGGCCTTCTTGGCGCCGAACTCTTCCATGGCGAACGAGGCCATGACGGAGCCCTGGAACGGATCGAGGAAGCAGACGCGGAAATAATAATCGTTGCCGGCGGTGACGGCCGCGTTCGTGCAGGAGCAGCCGATGGCCGGGATCTTGGCGTTTGCGAAGTAGGTACCGGCGGCGATGGAAACGCCGGAGCCATAGGAGCCGAGGACGACGGAGACCTTGTCAGCGACCAGCTGCTGGGCAGCGGAGACGGCCTTGTCGGTCGAGGACTGGTTGTCCTGAATGTCGAGCTCGATCTTGTATTCTTCGCCGTTGATGGTGACGGTCGGCTTGACGGAGTTGGCGTACTGGATGCCCAGAACCTCCTGCTTGCCGCCGGCGCCGTTGTCGCCGGACTGCGGCTCAAACACGCCGATCTTGATGACCTTGGAGCCGCCGCTGGACGCGCAGCCTGCGAACAGGCACATGACCATAACGGCAGCCAGAAGCAGAGCGATGATCTTTTTCATAGAATATTTCCTCCTTCTGTCCATGTACAATAGACAAGTGTTCATGAACTTATAGTCGCCATTATAGCGAAGTGAAGTGTAAAATGCAAGCCCTAATTGCTTGTTTTTTGAAAAAAATTCACGCTGCGCGGACAATTGTCTTCGTCGCTCTGCACAAAAACCGGCTGGGCAGTTAAAAAAGGAAACAAAGCGGATCACTTGACAGCTCCGCTATAATAAAAGTGAAGTGAGCTTGAAGGGAATATTATCATGACAGATCTGAAAAAACGGCTTTTTGCCGGACTGCTGGCGCTGGTGCTGCTGTGCGCGCCGCTCTCCGGCTGCGCGGCGCGGGAGGCAGAGCGCTATGACGTGCTGGCGTCCACCGCACCGGTCCGCGCCATGACGGCGGCGCTGCTGGAGGGCACGGGGCTGAATTGCGGGCTGGTCGTGACGGAAAGCGTTTCGTGCCTGCACGACTATACGCTGACCGTCGCGCAGATGGAGAAGATCGGGCAGGCCGACGTAGTCGTTCTGAACGGCCTCGGGCTGGAGGCGTTTATGGAGGACGCGCTGCGCACGGCGAAGCGCACCATTACGGCATCAACCGGCGTTGACACCCTCCCCGGCGAGGACGGCGAGGACCCGCATATCTGGCTCGCCCCCGCGAACTGTATTTTAATGTGCAAAAATATCGCCGCCGGGCTTGCGGAATTCTATCCGGACAAACAGCCCCTGATCGAGCAGAACCTGTCCGCCGTCACGGCGGAGTATGAGGCTGCACAGGCCTATGGCGAAGAGACGCTGAAGGCCCTTTCCTGCCGGGAGCTTGTGACGTTCCACGACGGCTTTTCCTATTTCGCCCGCGCGTTCGGCCTTGAGGTTGCCGCCGCAATGGAAATTGAGGAGGGCAGCGAACCGTCCGCAAAGGAGATCGAGTCCGTCATCCGGCTGGTAGAGACTGAAGCCATCCCCGCCGTCTTCTGCGAGGAAAACGGCGAACGGCAGACGGCTGAGACTGTCGCGAGGCAGACTGGAGCCGGACTGTACGCGCTCACAATGGGCATGGACGGCGGCGAGGCAGGCTGCACGGACGCGATCTATCACAACATCGACACCATCCGGGAGGCGCTTTCATGATCCCACATCTGCACCCGCACGCAGGCGACTGTGAACACGCCTGCTGTCTGAAAATCGAGCATCTGTCCGTCCATATCGGCGGCGAGACGATCCTGGACAACATCGACCTGCATATGCACTGCGGCCAGATGGTCGCGCTGATCGGTCCGAACGGCGCGGGCAAGTCCACGCTCATCCGCGCCATTCTGGGCCAGCGGGAATATGAAGGGAAGATCACCTTCCACGAGGCCAGCGGCAAGGAAGCGAAGCTGCGCATCGGCTATGTGCCGCAAAGCCCGGCCTTTGACCGCGGCGACCCCGTGAGCGTGATGGACCTTTTCACCTGCTGCATCTTCAAGCGCCCCGCGTTCCTGCGCCCGACAAAAGCCATGCGGGAAAAAGTTTTGGCCTGCCTTGCGAACGTGCACGGCGAAGCGCTCATCGACAAGCGCATCGGCACGCTTTCGGGCGGCGAGCTGCAGCGCGTGCTGCTGGCGCTGGCGCTTGAGCCCATGCCGAATATTCTCATACTCGACGAGCCGCTCTCCGGCGTGGATGTCGAGGGCATGAGCCTGCTCATGGATATGCTCGACGAGATCCGCAAAAAATTTGACCTGTCGATCCTCATGACGACGCACGACTTTACCATGCTGGAGCAGTACTGCGACCAGGTCGTGCTGCTGCAGGGAAAGATTCTCCGGCGCGGGACGCCGCTGGACGTGCTGAACTCGGAGGAATTCGCGCAGGCATTCCACATGGGAGGAGGCGCACAGGCATGAACGTCTGGTACGCGTTTTTGAACGCACTCGGCATCCGCATGTTCGAAATGGACTTCATGAAGAACGCGCTGCTGGCCGTTTTGCTGCTGGGGCCGCTGTTCGGCCTGCTGTCCACGATGATCGTGACGGGAAAAATGAGCTTCTTCTCCGACGCGCTGGGCCATTCCGGCTTTACGGGCATCGCCATCGGTGTGCTCTGCGGCGCGGTGCAGCCGATCTATTTCGCGGTCGGGCTGTCGGTTCTGTTCGCGCTGCTGTTTTCCTTCGTCCGCAGCCGCTCCAATCAGGCGGCGGATACTCTGATCGGCGTGTTTTCCTCCACCGCCGTCGCGCTCGGCATTTTCATCGTGACGCTCGGCGGGCGGAGCTTTACGAAATTCAACCGGTATCTCATCGGCGATATCCTCTCCGTCTCCCCGCAGGAGATCGGCCTGCTGGCGCTGGTGCTGCTGGCGGTCGTGCTGCTGTGGGTGTTCGGGTCGAACCGTCTGGTGCTGACGGCGGTGCATCCGCAGCTGGCCTCCTCGCGCGGCGTGGCGACGAAGCGCAATGAAACGCTCTTTACCGTCGCCATCGCTATCGTCGTAACGCTGGCCATGAGCTGGGTGGGCCTGATGGTCATCAATTCCCTGCTCGTCCTGCCGGCGGCAGCCTCGCGCAATCTGGCGCGGAACCTGCGGCAGTACCATCTGCTGTCCGTCCTGTCCGCGCTTGTGTGCGGGCTTTTGGGCCTGTGCGCGGCATATTGGCTCGGCTGCTCGGCGGGTGCGACGATCGCGCTGCTGCTGGCGGTGTATTTCGCCGTGTCCTTCGCCCTGCGAAACCGCGCTGCCTGAGAAAACGGCAGCAAAAATTATAAAGCGTTCACTGTACAGAATAAAAAGAGGATTTCCCTATGAAGATTGCAGACATCCACGCACATATTTTCCCGGAAAAGCTGGCCGAAAAGGCATCGCATTCCATCGGCAGCTTCTACGGCGTTTCCATCGAGCGGGAGGCCGATATGCCGCGCCTGTGCGCGGAGGATAAGCTTGCGGGCATCACCCGCTGCGTCGTCTCCAACTCCGCAACGAATGCCAGTCAGGTCCAAAACGCCAACACATTTCTGGCCGAGGCCGTCCGCGGACACGACGGCTATCTCGCCTTCGGCACGATCTATCCCGGCATGGACGGATTTGAGGAGGAGCTTGACCGTATGCTGGAGCTCGGCCTGCGCGGGATCAAGATCCACCCGGATTTTCAGAAGCTCGCCATCGACGACGAACGCGGCATCGAAACCTATAAGGCCATCGCCCGGCGTGATCTTCCGGTGCTGTTTCATATGGGCGACGACCGGTACGATTTCTCTTCCCCGGAACGGCTGACAAATCTGTTGCGGCGCGTGCCGGAGCTGCGGGCTGTGGCTGCACACTTCGGCGGCTGGCGCAGCTGGCCCCGGTCGCTGGCGCATTTACAGCCGGAAAGCGTTCTGTATGACACATCCTCCACGCTCGGCATGATCGACCGGGAGCTTGTTCTGCGCTTCATTGACAAAATTGGCCCCGACCGGCTGATTTTCGGCACGGACTTCCCCATGTGGAGCCCGAAGGAGGAGCTGGAGCGGTTTCTTTCCCTCGGTCTGGACGAGGCCGAGCAGCAGAAGATCCTGTACGGAAATTTCATGAACCTGCTGCATTTAAAGGACGGGGCATAGACCGGCCGGCACGCAGCAGTTCGATCAGCTAAAAAACTTACAGCAGCCCCGGATACTGAAGTACCCGGGGCTGCTCAGTCACTCTGCCGTATTTAAACCTTTGCCAGACGGTATGTGCTCTGCAGCATGAACAGGCTGTACAGGAGCATGACGGCGAAGACGGCGTAGGCCGGTGCATAGCCGCCCGCAAGGTCGGCGATCGCGCCGGGCAGGAAGGACAGCACAATGCCGCCGAGGCCGTAAGCCCCCTGAAACAGCCGGAGCGTCTTCTCATAGCGCTCCGGCGTGCTCAGATCGCCCGCCCAGATCGAAACGCCAACGGTAATGAGCGACCCGCCGAAGCCCAGAAAGACCGCAGAGGCCAGCATCAGCGCCTCACTTTTCAGCGGCGCCAGCACGCACAGCGTGCAGCCGAGGATAAAGCTGCCGAACAGCAGATAATTTGCCCGGTAGCTGCCCAGCTTGTCGCACAGCGCGCCGCAGACGCACTTGCCTGCCATCAGCGCCAGTCCGCACAGCGAGAACGCCGCCGCGGTGCGCATGGCGTCCATGCCCTCTGACATATAAAGCGTCATCAGATGGGTAAAGCCGGTCGCACCGATGCCGCTGACCAGCAAAACGGCCAGCAGAAGCAGCGTCCAGCGCAGCCGGGACGGGTGCAGGCCGTGCAGCGCACGCTCCTGCGTGCTCTCCGGGGCGGCCTTGCCCCATGGCTCAAGGCCGAGCGCGGCGGGGTCGCTGCGAATGAGGAAAAAGACGAGCACAGCCGCTGCCGCGCAGAACGCGGCTGTCCACAAAAACGCGCGGTCTACGCCGCCGGCCTCCGCAATGGCGGTGAACAGCGGGGAAAACACGACGGTCGCCAGTCCCGTTCCGGCAGAGCAGATCCCGATGGCCAGCCCGGAATGCGCCCGGAACCAGCGGCGCATCAGGATCGACGCCGGTACCATCGAGCCGAGCGCATAGCTGACGCCCGCGACGGCTCCGGCAAAATAATAGGCCGCGAGGCTTTTTGCTGCGGCAAACAGCAGGAAGCTGACGCAGGCCAGCATCGCCGCCAGCGCGCAGCCGGTGCGATAGCCGAGCCTCCGGTAATACCGGCCGATGGCGAACGTGCCGAGCAGATACGCCGCCGAGCGGATCGTCGTAATGAGCGAGGTCTGCGTGTTGGTAAAGCCATTCTGAGCCAGGACGTAGGGCTGCGCCGCCGAAAAGACGTTGAAGGCCAGCCCGCACGTCACAAACAGCATCAGCGTACAGCCCGCGCAGGACAGCATTGCCCTTCTGAGGTTTTTTCCCATTTTTCTTTCTCTCCCGTTAAAATAAGCGCGCCTTGCGGCGCGCTTATTCTGGTTTTTCAGTCTTCTTCCTTTGCCGTGCAGCGGATATGCAGCTCGTCGAGCTGCTTCTGGGTGACCTCGCTGGGTGCGCCCATCAGGATATCCTGCGCGTTCTTGTTCATCGGGAACGGAATGATCTCGCGGATGCAGTCCTCGCCTGCCAGCAGCATGACCATACGGTCGATGCCCGGGGCGATACCGGCATGGGGAGGTGCGCCGTAGCAGAAGGCGTTGTACATAGCGGGGAACTTCTTCTTTACATCATCCTCGCCGAGGCGGACGAGCTGGAAGGCCTTGATCATGATCTCGGGATCATGGTTCCGGACTGCGCCGGAGGACAGCTCGATGCCATTGCAGACGAGGTCATACTGCTGCGCCGTGATGGTCAGCGGGTCAATTTCGCCCCGGATGGCCTTGTCCAGCGTGGCTGCGCCGCCGCCCGGCATGGAGAACGGGTTGTGGCAGAATTCCAGTTCTCCGGACTCGTCGCCGATCTCGTACATCGGGAAGTCGACGATCCAGCAGAATTCGTAGCGCTCCTTGTCCATATGCCCCTCGACATTCGCGCCGAAGGTCTTGATGAGAACGCCGGTGAGCTTCGTAGCAGAAGCGCCCGCCGCAACAACGACCAGCGTGTTGGCGGTCAGGCCGAGACGCTCGATGAGCGCATCCTTGCAGCCCTGCACGAACTTCGCGACGCCGCCTGCAAGCTCGCCGTTCTCGTCCATCTTGAACCAGTAGCCCTTGACGCCCGCCTGCACCTCGCAGTCGGTCAGGAGCTTTTCGATCTGTTTCCGCGTCAGATGGCAGTTCGAGATGGGCACGGCCTTGACGGTCTGGCCCTTGAACGGCTCAAATTCAGACTCCGTGAACAGGTCGGAGAGATTTTTGCACGTCAGATCGATGCGCAGATCCGGCTTGTCGGAGCCGTAGGTCTCCAGCGCGTCCTTGTACGCGATGCGGCGGAACGGTGCGCTGGACGCGATGTTATACTTGCCGTATTTGGCGAAGATCGGCGGCAGCACGTCCTCAATGATGGCAAACACGTCGTCCTGCGCGGCAAAGGCCATTTCCATATCGAGCTGATAGAACTCGCCGGGGCTGCGGTCGCCGCGTGCGTCCTCGTCGCGGAAGCAGGGAGCGATCTGGAAATAGCGGTCAAAGCCGGAGGTCATGAGCAGCTGCTTGAACTGCTGCGGGGCCTGCGGCAGGGCGTAGAACTTGCCGGGATGCTTTCTGGCGGGAACAAGGTAGTCGCGCGCGCCCTCCGGGCTGGAGGCCGTGAGGATGGGGGTCGTGATCTCAAGGAAATCATGGTCCATCATAGCCTTGCGGATGGCGGCGATGACATTGCAGCGCAGGATGATGTTGTTCTTGACAGCGGGGTTGCGCAGGTCGAGATAGCGGTACTTCAGGCGCTGCGTCTCGTCGGCGTCGCGGCTGCGGTTGATCTCGAACGGCAGCTCGTTGTACTGGCAGCGGCCCAGCAGCTCGATCTTCTCCGGCACGACCTCGATGTCGCCGGTGGGCTGCTTGGGGTTTTTGCTGGCGCGTTCCCGCACGGTGCCGGTCACGGAGATGGTCGACTCCTTGTTGATGCCCTTGACGATGTTCATGATCTCTTCCGTCTCGACGACGATCTGCGTCGTGCCGTAGAAATCACGCAGGACGATAAAGGCAAAGTTATTGCCGACCACGCGGACATTTTCCATCCAGCCGACGAGCGTGACGCGCTCGCCCGCGTTTTCGATGCGGAGCTGGCCGCAGGTATGGGTTCTTGACTGCATCATAGTGGTTTCCTTCTTTCTTTATGGGAAAATTTTTTACTTTAAAATCGTGCCCTGGCCGCGAAGCTCGATATCGGCCAGAATACGGGCAGCTGCGTCCTGCGCCGGGACGGTGACCTGGTCGCCGGTGCGAAGATCCTTCAGTGAGACGGTTCCGGCCGCGATCTCGTCCTCGCCGAGGAAGACGACATAGGGGATGTGCAGCTTGTCCGCGTACTGGATCTTGGCCTTGAATTTCTTCTGCTCAGCGTAGAGCTGGACGCGGATATTCTGCGCGCGAAGCTCGGTCGCAAGCCGGACAGCGGCCTCCAGATCGTCGGTCATGGGAACGATCATCACGTCAGCCGGGGCCATGACGCGCTCCTCGTTCAGCATTCTCTGCTCGTTCAGCACGTAGAACAGGCGCGTCAGACCGATAGAGATGCCGACGCCGGGCAGCGGACGGTCGGTATAATACTCCGCGAGATTGTCGTACCGGCCGCCGGAGCAGACCGAGCCGATCTCGGGATGGTCAAGAAGCGTTGTCTCGTAGACAGTGCCGGTGTAGTAATCCAGCCCGCGCGCGATGGTGAGGTCGACGGCGAAATTCTCCTGCGGCACGCCGAACGAGCCGAGGTACTTTGCAACGGTCGAGAGCTCATCGAGACCCTGATCGAAGACCTCGTTGCGTCCGCGGTACTGCGCGAGCGCGGCGAGCACCTCTTCGTTCGTGCCCTTGATGCCGATGAAGGCAAGGATCTCGTCCGCCTTTTCACCCTCGATGGCGTAGTCGTCGACCAAGATCGCGCGCACGAGGTCGGGGCCGATCTTTTCGATCTTATCGACCGTGCGCATGATGTCGCCCGCCTTGTCGGAAAGCCCGAGCATCGCGTAGAAGCCGTTTAAGATGCGGCGGTTGTTGATGCGGATCTGGAAGCGCTTGAGGCCCAGACGGGAGAAGACCGTATAGATGATGGCGGGGATCTCAGCGTCGTTCGTGATGTCAAGCTCGCCATCGCCGATGATGTCGATATCCGCCTGATAGAACTCGCGGAAGCGGCCGCGCTGCGCGCGCTCGCCGCGCCAGACCTTGCCGATCT
>OHEG01000109.1_pt1 | contig 36693 bp, 29 predicted proteins | sample 1567181 | NCBI WGS metagenome assembly OHEG01 (sample SAMEA3879534, study PRJEB24766) | human gut metagenome | biome: human-associated habitat; feature: feces | place: USA | collected 1985/1987 | reverse complement strand
TCTGCTCCAATCTCTCAACTGTGCCGTAGATGGCTTCCAATAGTTCTTCTTTCATATTTCTTTTGTTGTTTGAATGGTTTGTAACTTGCATCAAAGGCTAAAGCCTCTTCTGCGTTTCTTCTTTTTCTTCTTGGATGATTCGTCCTCTGGGAAAGGCTCAAAGGTCTGAGCGTTGGCAGAAGCAAAAAGTCCAATGGAAGAAATGCCGTCCCAAGGGTCTTGGCTGCTATCCGACATGGATGGCTCATGTTTGCTCTTGTGATAGCCTTGTTCGTATTGCAGAGTAGAGCTGGATTTTGGTGATACATGGTTCTCCATTCCCTCAAACCTTGCATTCAGCTTGCCAAAGCTATAGCCTCGGCTAATCTGCGTACCCTTGAAGCTATATCCGTCCTTACAGAATCGGATGCCTTGTACCTTGGTTCTCTCCTTGTCCTTATAGACAAGCTCCAAGCGAACACCTCGTTTTGCAAGTTCATTCTTGAACTTCTGCCAGCTATCTGCGACTTCCAATGCATCATTGACGGCATTGTGAATCTCGTATTTGGCACGCTCCGCATTGCGCAATTTGCGAGTGTTAGTATTGCTCTTGTCCGTTCCGTAGGTCAGTCCATACCTGGATTTTAGAGCCTTGGTCACCTGCTCATTACGCCTGTAATCATTCCTGCCTGATAAGAGTTTGCCCTCGTTATTGATGCGGTTATACACGATATGACAATGTGGATTGTCCGTGTTGTGATGCCTGATGCGACAGCTTGGCAAGTTGGTTGAGATTGTTCGCCATGCCAATGAGATTCTTGGCGATGGCTATCGTCTCAGTGTTGTGTCCACTGACCACCTCGCCGTTCAAGGCGGACTCACGGATGTACTCCGCCAACTTGCGGTTGGCTTTTCTCGCCCTCAGTCTCAATGCCTCGTAGCTTGGCTTCGAGAACTTCACCGTGACAGACTTCGACAGCTTGCGAACCCTGCCTGTGGGCGGTCTTCCGCCCTTCTTGCTCTGTTCCTGTATGTTTGTCATTCGATATACTGTTTACAGTTGGTACACTCATTTTCTGCGACCGTCGGGAGCAAAATTCCTCCGCCCTCATGGTGGAGCGAGGCGTTTTGGGATTCCCAAAACATAACCTCGCTCCCTCTCAGAACACGTTAGTTGGAACTACAGCCTTTCAGCTATCCACGTCCAAGGTCGCAGACCTTAATTCTCACAATTTGCGCCAAGCCTCGAAGTCCTCTTCATAAAGGCTTAGGTGGTGGCGCACGATGTTCTCGATGATGCCCGATACGCTCATGCGTCTCCCTCCGAGGATGCGGACGACACGATCAAGACGGTCTCGTACATCGGAACTGACGAAGACCGGCTTGCGGTCGTCAATCCTTGGAACCTGGAGGAAGGTCTGCTGATACTCCTCCAATGTCGCCTTGCGCTGCTTGCCACTGATGCGCTTCTGCGGATTCGGTGGCGATTGAGCCTCGTTCGTTGATGTTTCCTCTCTATAGGGAGTTGTTGCAGCAACTTTTTCTACAATTGCTCTCAACTCTGGGTTCTCTACATCATCATAGAGAGAATTACAACTACTTGGATTGGCTTTGTTGCCATACGTAGATGGTTTAACAAAATCCAAATGCTCTTTTTCCATCAGCTCCTTTTGCCCAGGAGCCAAGACTGCATCTTTTGTTCTTGCCATAGCTTATGCTGTTTTATTTGTTAGTATAGTGGTCACGGTTTGCACCATTGACCGATTGTCGGGTGCAAAGTAAGTGTACTGAGTGCAGCCATGCAACTGATTGGGTGTAACGTGGCAATTTAGTTGTGGCTTGCTTATTTGCATACCGAGATAGTTGTGAGAACTTCAACGTATTTCTCAACTCATCATTGTTCATGTATTCGTTGCAGTCGTGCAAGTTTTTCTTGTTGTTTTTGGCGTTGAAGTCGGCAAACCCCGGCAACATACTGCCACAGAAATTGAAAACGCTTGTTTTTAGATTGCCGTGCCTTATCTTTGCACTCACAAACGTGGAGCACTGCATATGCGTGGAGCTTTGCGATAAACATAGTATTAACTTAGAAAAAAGAAAAGTATGGGATTCATCGTATTCGAGGAAGAGGCATTCAACTATCTTGATGCCCAGTTGGAGAACTTCGTGAAGCGCATGGACAGAATCCGTGAGCGCAGTGAGGATAAGACCATGAACAAGTGGCTCGACACGCAGGACGTGTGTCAGACGCTCAACATCTGCCCACGGACAGTGCAGACGCTTCGGGACAACGGAACTTTGGCTTATACGCAAATCAGCCACAAGACCTACTACAAGCCGGAGGACGTGATGGCTATCGTAGCAGTAGTGGAGGACAAGAAAAAGGACATGCGCTTTCGCAAGCGCACAGGTTAGGCAGTCAATATACAACAGCCACTTTATCCAATGCAGCAAGTAAACCGAGTAACGTAAGTATCAACAATAAAACGAGACAACTATGAGCAATGAAGTAATGACAAGAAACAGCGAGTGGATGAACCACATCGTGAACCACCTCAACCGAATGGTTGACATTTTTGAACGTGCCGTGATGAACTACCGCCCCATGCTTGACGGTGAGCGCTTCATGACGGACAAGGAGCTTTGTGCCAGGCTGCAACTGAGCCGAAGAACCCTGCAGGACTACCGAAACAACGGTGTCATCCCGTATATCCAGCTTGGCGGAAAGATACTCTACCGCGAGTCCGACATTCAGAAGATTCTGATGGCTAACTATCGTGAGGCGTACCGAATGAAGGGCTTGTAGGAGAAATACACGTCCTTGAGGAGTGGGGTGAAATGAACAAGGCGACAACGTATAACTTACCGAGTGTGGCTGTTATAGGTTATCGCCTCGTTTTATTGGCTATACCGAGTTGTTCGTGTTTGCCGGGTATCATTTGTGTTACCTGTATAAATCTAATACCATGCTAAAACACACTGCGGTGGTTCGCCCAAGTGGCTGGAGGCGCAAAGCCTCCAAGGAACGCTGCTTTATGGCAGGTCTATGCCATTGCATTCTCTGTAAAGATACAGACCAGTTTAGTGCGGCTTGTCTGTCTGCCGATGACGGACTGCATGATGAACTCCCGAAAGGCTCTGCTCTCAATGCTGTCAATACGGAAGGCTACCGCAATGACGAGTTCAAGGCTATACACATCATAGCTGATGCGGTCGTTCTTCCAGACATGACGGCGTACACCCTGCTCTTTCAGGATGCCATCCTTGAATATAGCCTTGACAGCCTTGCGCACATAGCAGCCGAATACATTATACATGTCGGCAATCTCCTGCATGGTCATCCATACTGTATCGGTCGGCATAGATACCGTTCCGCTCTCGCTGATAGTTATAACTCCTCTGTTCATTTTCCAATATTTTTTTCGTTCGATAATCTGTTCCTTTCCCGCTTGGCAATAAGCTTATCCATGTCATTTGAAATCTTCAGCTCCGTCACCTGCGCATAGACCTGTGTGCTTGTGATGTCTGCGTGTCCCATCATCTTGGCTATGCTGCCGATGGGAATGTCCTCGTTGAGCATCAAGACTCCGAATGTATGGCGGCTGGCGTGGAATCCCAACTTATTACTTATGCCAAGCACCATTCCAAGGGTATGCACATCAAGATAGATGTCTTTCTTCTCACCCAGTGGAAAAACAGGCTTGCTGTCGTCCGTGGTATTGTAGAGCGAAAGAATCTTCTCGGCTATCGGATGGAGTGGCACGAAGAACTCCACGCCTGTCTTCTCTCTTTCCTTGCGGATGAACTTCCTACCCTCGGAGTTCTCACTGATATGGTGAGGGTACAGTTTCTTTACATCTATATAGGATAAGGAGGTGAGCGAGGCAAAAATGAAACATCTGCGTGCAAGCTCCGTTCGCTCGTCAGCCATCGGGGTAGAGAGCATCTTGATGAAGTCAGCCTTGCTGATATGGGTCATCTTCGGGGCTGCCTTCTTCTCATACCCTATCCTGGCTATGGGATTGAAGCGGATAATGCTCCTGTCCACTGCCTTGTACATCAACATGTTCAGCCAGAGAAGGCAATGGTTCACGTAGCTGTCGATACGTCCCTGGTCTCGTTTCAGGAATAGCTTGTATTCCTCCCCGAAATTCTCGTCTATGTCCTCAAAGGCGATGTCTTCCTTATCTAAAGTATGAACAAAGTCCCTCAGGTTCTTCTGCCATGTTCGCTTGTGCAGAAAGGTTTGCCTGGCTCTTGCCGTTCTGTACCATTCCACGATGGTATCGCCAAAACTCAGCAAGTATTTTCCTGTCGTGTCCTTGTCCTTCAATACAGCCTTCAGCATCTCGACTGTGATGATGCCATTGGTGGTAAGAAGTGAGTTGTATTTATCCTTGACCTCAGCAAGGAAACCTGCCAATCGTCCGTTGTCCCTTGCGTTCCGTACCTCTCCCTTCTTGGCGTTCCACTCCTGTGGTGTACAGGATATGCCTGTGGAAATGGCTGCGCTTTTGCCGTCAACGGTGATGCGGCAAAGTATGTTGGCTGTTCCGTCTGCCTTCACCTTCTGTCTGTTGATGTAAGGCAAAATTGAAAATGTACTTCTGCTCATAGTTGTTGTCCTTATAATATAATAATGTAGTTGAACTGTGAAAAGAAAAGTTGAAATCCTTGTTCATAATGCGAGAATAAAGTCCTTCTCGGTTGCAGCGATGAACTTGTCCATGTCCTCAAACAGCTTCTTTTGGGTTACTCTCGCATACCGCTGCGTCATCTTCACATCCTTGTGACCGAGCATCTTGCAGATGGTGATGAGATCGATACGAACACGATTCGTGCTCAGCAATGGGAAAAGGGTATCTCTTGCCCCATCCTCGTATTTCGCCATCAGCTCCAACGCCTCGGGCAGGAGTTTCACCCTGGCAAGTGTTCCGGTCTTCTTGCGGTTATAGACGAGCCATTTGTCGCCATCCTCCAATACCTTGACATTGGCTTTCGTGATGGAAATGGTGTCTATGAAGGCTGTTCCTGCATAGCAGGCGAAAAGAAACAGGTCACGGCTAACGGATAGTCTCGGCTTGTCTTCGGGCAGTTCCGCATCACGGATTTTTATGAAATCAGACATGCTGAGAGACTTGGGTGTCGTAACCCTTGGAGTGCCAACCCGATAATGGGCGAACAGCAGGTTCTTGCACAAGCCTCGCTCAAAGGCGATGCGGCACATCTTCTTGAAGAGCGACACATAGATGGTGATGGTTCCTGATGAAAAGCCTTTCTCGTCAAGCAGGTAATGGTGAAAGTCACTGATGAAAGGCTCGGTCAGCTGTCCGAAAGCCAAATCAGTCAACCTATACTTCTCCCCGATGAACTCAGCGAGATTCTTGCGAATCTTTCTGTAAGTCCAGACACTGCTCTTCGACATATCGATGCCCTCATGGGTGCTGAGTTCACTGATATGCTCGTCCACGAAGGAGAGAAGGGTGGTCTGTGTCTTGACGCTGCCCTGCAAAGCCTCCTTGACATCCTTAGCCTCGAAGTCCGTTCTCTTTTCCACAAGCACATCGAAAGCCTTTTGGATGGAAAGCAACAACTGCCCGATGTCCTTGTTGGTTTCCACGGCTTCCTTGCTCTTGCCCTCCAATCGGCTGGCACGAGGATTCCAAAGCGATGGAGTGCAAGACAACTTGCAGGAGAACTGCGCCATAGTCCTGTTCACCGTGATGCGTCCCATGATGGGAGCTTTTCCATTCTTGTCCAATCCGCTCTTTTTTAGGTAGAGCAACACCTTGAATTTTTCGATTTTCATAACGCTTACATTTTGAGTGTGCAAATATAATCATTTTGTAAGCGTTCCTTGATACGCAAAACATTGAGAATCAGTGCAATAAAATCCGTTGATGCACAAAGTTGCCTTTCCGCATTGTTACCTGCTTTGCATAGGTAACTGTGGCTCACGATTTAGTAACTGAACTACTTCAATATTCCTCACTCGCTTGCTTTATGCCGATTTGGCAACTTTGTGCAAATCTACTCATTCCCAACTGTTTACGTTCCAACCTCTCTTATTCTCCTTTGGCTGCTTTAGAGCTTTATGTTAACTTTGCTAACTCATAGTTTTATGGTTCCTAAGTCTATGAGTTCCGAGGTGGAAAACATAGAGATAAAAAGAAAAAATAACACGGACAAATTGAATTTGTCCGGACAAATTGTCCGATAGCTTATAAGTTACTAATATTTAACCCTTTACAAGCGACCGGACAAAAGAGCCGGACAAATTCAATTTGTCCGTGTTTCTATTTTAACTTAATTACTTTAACTTTTCTTCGTTCATACACTACGCTGATGCAACTTAGTACCGTTACCAGGCAAGAAGTAAAATGAACCTTATTTTAATCTTTCAGTTTCTTTGCCAGCATTTGGTCTGCGAGTCTATATTTGTATTCCATATTTTCAAATATTTGATTACGTGTGCAAAGATACTACTTTTTTTCGGCATTTCCTCAGTTGGCCGTATTTCATTTCCTCAGTTGGCCGTATTTCGTTTCCTCAGTTGGCCGGACTCATTTTAATCAACAGGTTTTGGTTGTCTGAAAGCAGAAGGCGTTACCCCTCTCATCTTCTTGAAGAACTTGGTGAGATGAGCCTGCGAGGAGAAACCGAAGGTATTGGCTATTTCCTGAACCGTATGCGTGGTGGTAGAAAGCTCGCGCTCTATCTCCTTCACGATGTATTCATCGATGATTGCCTTCGGCGTCTTGCCGGAGATACGACGGGTAACCTGAGCCAGATAACGGCCACTCACATTCAACTGGTCGGCATAGAAATGAACATCGCTGTAAGTGCGGCAGAAGTTATTCACCTGCGAGATAAACTGGTTGTAAAGCTCGGAACTTCTGCCCTGCAGATTGCTCTGGCGCACGAGTTCTACATTGATGAAATCCTGCGCCATCGCCAACGCCTCCTCCATCTTCTTGCCCTGATTCAGATAAACGGCAAGAGCTGAAGAAAAACGGTTGATGAGACCATGCGAATTGGCATTGTCGAGGCGATAGATCCGGAGTCCCTGCTTCTCGGAAAGGCTCAGCAGCTTGGAATTCTGCAGAATGATGTCGCTCTCCTTCTTGCGTGACACGACGACAGAACAGAGCGGCAGCAGACGGTATTTGATCTGGCTCACCACATCTTCCGTCATCAGCGCATCGCCCTGGCTCGACCAGATGGCAGGGGCATAGATGATATGGGCAGGACGGTATTTGGTCAACGCATCGATGACCACATTCAGCGTCTCCACCCTGCGTATCATACCAATCTTCACTATATCAGGCTGCATATCGTTCATGATAGCCTCTATCTGCCCCGAAACAATCTCGGCAGGAATATCGAAGAACTCCTGAATACCGAGCGTATTCTGCACAGTGATGCTGGTTATCGCCGAAACAGCATAACCGCCCAACTCGGAAATCGTCCTGATGTCCGCCTGTACACCAGAGCCTCCGGTGCTGTCTGAACCTGTAATCGTTAATATCATATCCTTAAACTTTGAACCCGATGATAAGTTTGAGGGCAAAGATACAAAAAAAGAGCGAATAATCCGCAGAATTTGCAGATAATTCGCTCTTTTTTTATTCTTCAGTGAGATCTTTACATTCCTTGAGTATCTCGGCAGGTACCTCATCGCAACGCTTGTAGCGGCTGATGTCGGTAACATCGTCCTTGGCGGTCCATATCATGGAACCGGAAGCCAGGAGACGGGTTACGAGATAACTCTGGTTCCAGTCGCCCTTACCATTATCATAGCTTCCGCTGATGATGTAGCCCTGGTATGGATCGTTCTTGATAGCGAACGAACCGGTGATATGGCGACCATACATACTGTCAAACTTCTGATACATCTCGAAAGTCTGGTCCTTGCGATTGAAAACGATGTAGCAGTATGTGCCCTCAGCAAGAGGTTCACCGTTCCACTCAGCCAACTTCCATGTGCCATGAAGATTGGCAGGCGTAACTTCCAGAGAAGGCTCCTCCGGTTCTTCATCATCGCTGCTGCAGGCAGCAAAGCCGCAGGCAAACAAAGCAACCACCAGGAGGGTGAAGAGTTTTTTCAAATATTTCATTGTCTTGGTATTTTTTTCTTTTTTACTTTTTTCCTTTTTTACCTTTTTACCTTTTTACCTTTACAACGACCTGTATCGTTCTGTCAGACGGGCGGGCGTCCAAGCCCTCCAGAATAACAGGGAAGGTGAAGGATTCGGGCATCGTAGCCGGAATCTTATCGGCTATGATGGTGATGACGAGGTCAGCCTCATCACCCGGTTCTATCACCTCAGGCTCTGTCGTAAGACGGGCATAAGGAGGAAGAAGGAGGCTGGATATACGGAGCGGCTTGTCACCGCTGTTTCCGCAGAGGATACGTGCCTCAGGCTCTGTGCCCGGCTTTACCTCTGTGATACTTGCCTTCGCCTGTTTCAGTCTGAGTACGCCCATCTTGTGCGGATAGCGTGCCCACTGGTCAGCACCCGGCAGCACCTTTCCCGTTAAGGCAAGCTTAACGGCAGGCTGTCCCTCTACCTCTTTCAGATAGAGATAAGCACCCGTATTGATGGTGCCCGGATAGCGGTTAGGCGTGAAGGTGATCTGCACCTGACAGGTATCGCCAGGCTTCATCACATCGCCCCTGACATAAGAACTGGTACATCCACAGGTGGTTCTCACCTGTGTGATGTGCAGTATCTTCTTGCTCACATTCTTACCTACGAAGGTGAAGGTGCGAGGCGCATCGTCCTCGGTCATCGTACCTGCATCGATAAGCGGATGCTCAAACTTCAGCAGTTCCTCCTGCGCATTCATCGTAACAGGCAAAGCCAGAAAGAAAAGCGATAGGAAAGCAAATATCTTCATATTACATCCAACCATTGTTACCGGCACTCTTTCTAACGGTCACAACTACGGTCTGGCTGGTACCATCGGCAGCTGTTACGGTGAGCGATGTACTTCCGGCAGCGAGTCCCTTCACGATGAGCGTCTTGCCATCTACCGAAGCAGAAGCTACGCCGTTCTTCGCTACAGAGCAAGAAAATCCCCCTGTCTGACCTGCGAAATATGCAGCGAGGTTGAGAGAAACTGTCTTCTCGATGCCTACATACACGTTAGGCAACTTCATATCAGAACTGAATTCCTTGTTCGTGATGTTATTCAAGAGCTGAGCTGCATCAATCAGACCAGCACCCATCTTGCCGATGTACTTAGAGAGCTGTACAATCTCTGGCGAAGCACCTACGGTAGTATGGTTCATATAGTAGGTCTTAGTTGCACCATTCTGATAATGACTATCCAAATCCTTCACTGATTTCTTCATCAGGGCTACGAAGTCGGCAGCACGATAATGACGGTTCGTCTTGGCAGCATAAGCGAGACCCAAGGCAGCCACACCCGAAACATGAGGACAAGCCATAGAGGTTCCCTCCATGTAGCCGTAAGCAGGCTGACCGTTCTTGATCATCGTAGAGAGCACAGCACCTTTCTGCTCGGTGGTCTCTGCCCAGTATTCATCTTCCTGCTCGCCAATCTTGCTGTAATATTCCAAGTCGCCACCAGGAGCGCTCAGGGTTACGAGCGAACCGAAATCGGTGTAGCAGGCTGGAGTAAAGTCGGCAGCTAATGAAGATACGCAGACGCACTTAGAGTAAGCACCTGGGAAAGCAGGATTGCCAGCATACTCGTTACCGGCTGCGAAGACTGGAATACCACCGTCGATGACACCATTAGGCGAACCGGCATTGTTGATGAAGTAATCCAGAGCTTCCTTCTCCAGCGGATAGGTCTCAGCCCATTCCTTCTCGGTAGCAGGGCCCGGAGTATAACCGTTGATGATACTAGACTCTGAAGAGTTGTAACCCCAACTGCACTGCAGGATGACTGCACCATTATCGGCAGCATACTTGATGGCTCTCGCCTCGCCTGCCAAAGTTACACTGTTCTGACCGGAGAATACCTGACAAGACATAATCTTGACACCAGAGTTAGGAGTTCCGTCACCACCGGCAACACCAGATACACCGATACCATTATTATTTACGGCTGCAATGGTACCAGCTACGTGAGTACCATGACCGGTGTCATTGGCATCAGTCCAGGTAATATCGCCGCTCTCAGTAACGAAGTTGTAGCCATGAAGGTCGCCCTCATAACCGTTTCCGTCGCCGTCAGTCTGGGCACCCTGAACACTTTCGCCCGGGTTGCACCACATGTTGGCTGCCAGATCAGGGTGCGTATACATCACGCCCTCATCAAGAATAGCCACGATGATAGAAGGATCGCCTTTACAGGTCTTCCATGCCTCAAGTGCATTCACATCACATCCTGCCTTAGCGCCTACCTTGTTGTTGTTGAGGTTCTCAAAATCATAGTTGCCCTCGCCCAGGTTACGGTAATGCCACTGGCTGGTAAAGCCCGGATCGTTTGGCTCGCCATTGGCTGCTGAGCGGGTAGACTTCAGCTGAAGTGCCTTATCGCTGAGATAGATGCGCTTGCTGTCGGTATTGTAAGCACGCTTGATGCGGCCGTTGGTCTGAACCTTTGAGATTTCGCCCAACTGCTTCAGGCGCTCGGCAGCCGTCTTCAGGTCGGTTCCCTTATTAAACTTCACCGTATACCAGAGGTGGAGTCCCGCCTCGCGGGTTCTTGCCTCAGTATTTGCATCTACCGGGAACACACGCTCGAAGCTGTAGCTTCCCAGGATGTCGAGCACCTCATCGGTAGAAGGAATACCCGAACGGGTAGCCTTTCCGGCGCGGGTCTTGCTCAGTTGTGCCTGGTCGAGGATATCGCTCATCTCCGGACTGAACTTAATCAGCAACTCACCCGCCTCAGCATCTGCAGGAATGGTGATTTCTGAATTGCCGTCAGAAGAGCCGATGGTTGACAGGCTGTCAGAACAGCCCGTCAATGCCAATGCGACCATTGCTATATAGAAAAACTTTTTCTTCATTGTTTGCTTCTATATTGTTTTTATGTTTATCTTACTTTTTCTTAGTTCTCCTGTACTTAGCCATCAGCGCAGCTTCATCAATATCGCCTGCTGCCACGTATGTGCGGTAGTAGAGCGGATAAGCTACACCCGGAACCTCCCAGTTGCTGCCTGGGTCGCTGGTTCCGTAATAGTAGTCGTAGCTGTAGCTGTCGTCTGTCATATTAGAGAAACCAACGGCAGCGCCATCGCTATTCTTACCCTTAGGCTGCTGGTTGAACACCATCGTTGGTGCATTCCATTCTACCAGGTGTGGATGGAAGAGAATCCAGTTTGGCACCTTTCCTGTAAAGAAGTTCAGGTTGAGTGACAACTGACGGCAGTTTGGCAATACACGTGGCACCTGAAGAGGATAAACATCCGCACTAACTACAGAACCATCCTTGTGTTTGCAGGTTACAGGATTATCCCAGCCTGAGAGCAACCACTTGCAGGTATCGCCTACCAGCTTGTCGAGATAATCTTCCTTGTTGGTAGAGAAGTCAGACTTGGTGTATCGGGTAGCCTTGCCGGCAGCCTCCAGTGCCTCAGTCATCTCTTCATCGGTAGGAAGTTCACCCTCCAGGAAGCAGTAAGACAACTCCAGTGTATTCAACTTATCCCATGTCAGGAGCTTGAGAAGCGCCTGGCGGTCTGGAGTTCCGGCATTTACCTTACCATACAGTCCGATAGGATAGTTATTATAAACATAGACGCCTGATGCATTCTTTTCGCCCAGCGAAGCGATGTCGAAGAGAACATCCGTACGGCGCTGTGCGTAGAGAATGAGATTACGCAACTTAGGGAAGTTCTTCTCGTTGACGATATCGGTGATATCTGACAACTTGTTGAAGTTGTTACTTACCAGGTTGAGCGATTCAAGACTCTTGCCCAGATTAATAAAGTTAGCAGGCAACTGAGTCAGACCGTAAGCCTGAACGGTAAGATTCTTCAGATACTTCAGCGAGCAGATTTCATCACCGAGGTTCACCTCACGAATCTGGTTGTTCTCGTTGGAAGTAACAGAGAATGACTCCAGGAACTTGAGGTTGCCCACTTCCTTAGGAAGAGTTTCGCCACTCTTGAGGTTGAACATGCTGAACTTGACAGAACGTACACGTCCTAAAGCCTCAGGATGTTTTTTCACTAAATCATCAGTAGCTTCCCAGAGCGTTACGCCGCTCCAGTTGCGCATGTTATCGCTGGAATCGAAGGTAGCAATGCTACCCAGTTTCTGGTTGATCATGATGACAGAGAGAGAGTCACCGGCACGGTTGTCCTCAATCTTTGGTGCTGCCTTCTGACGAACGGTCAGGATAACATCATCTGTAGGATTGCCATCTGCATCTACCAGCTGGTCTTCAGCCTTGATTGGCACGAGATGAACCTTAGCCACACGAACGGCAGGAACCACGTTCATCGCCCAGCGGAACTTGAAGTTCACGGTGCGAGGACGGTACTTTCTGTCCAGCACGATACCCAGGTTAGTACCTGTCAGCTTATCTTCATCCTTACTGTTCAGGAGCCAGCCCTCACGCTCGCTCTCGTTCTCTGCCTTCTCGGCATCGGTCAGATCACCCTCAAAAGAATACTCTATCTTACCAATCTTGCATTCCACGTTGGCAGAAATCAGACTCTCGAAAGCACGGTTATCGTAAGAATCGGAGTTTTCGATTTCTACAACAGAATCCTTCAGGAAGATCTGCTTGCCATAACCGAACTGGGTGATGGTAAGCTTGCGACTCTGTCCGTTGGCACCCTGGAAACTGAGTTCTGTGCTGCGGAGCGTGTTGGAAAGAGTAGAATCCACCTTGATGGTACCCTCAACAGAACCCACGCCGTTGGCAGGCGAAAGCGTCAGCCAAGGCTCAGAGGTATTAGCTACCCAGTCCTGTGAGGCAGCGATGGCAATCTGCTCTGTTCCACCCTGAGGGCCTATGGCTATCTCCTTTTTATCGAGCGCCAGTCCTCCTGGGATATCGACATCATCCTTATCGCTGCAGGCTGTGAAAAGCCCGGCAGCGAGAACGATACCTAATGTCAGTTTATTCATATATTTCATATTACTACTTTCTTATAGGGTTTAATTTTCGAGATCCAAAGCATCGCAACCGCGGATGTCCTGATTCTTGTTGTAGAACAGCATATACATACCTGCCTTGATGTATGCGCAGACGCTCGTTACATCGATAGAGATGTTAGGGTTGTCTGCGATATTCAGGATATAAAGGTGAGAGGTCAGTGTCTCTTCTACCTTACGGATATCGTTGGAACCAATCTGGAACTGGATCAGGCTCGGACAGGTTGTGATTCCTGTAGGCCATGTACGCAGGCAACGCTGGTCGGTCTTCTCATCACGCTGGTGGTTGATGGCAAAGGCACGGAGCACGGCACTGTTCAATGGCTGGGTTGGCACCTCGGTGAAGCAGTTGTAGCTCAAGTCCATATTGGTAATGTATGGCAATGTGGTTGAGCGGAAGTCATCAGAGAGGGATGTCAACTTGTTGAATCGGAAGTCGATAACCTGCAGCAGATAAGCCTTCTTGCCCTTGATGGAACCCTTAGGGATGGTGCGCATCTGGTTGCCGCTCAAATCGATGGTTGTGATTGGCGAACCGGCAGTAAACAGCTCTGAAGGGAACTTCTCTATCTTATTGTTTGACAGACTGACTGAAGCTGCATTAATACCCTTGTAGGTACCATGACTATTATCTACACCTGTTATCTCATTGTAAGAGAAGTCTACAGAACCCATCTCGCGAACAGAACTTGCATCGAAGATATTCGGAATCTTCTTCAACTTGTTATGAGCGAAAGTCAGACTTTCCACATCATCTGTAAAGGCACAGAGATTAGCAGGAATCTCTTCAATCTGGTTGTTGTTCAGATAGAGAGAAGAGAGAGCTACCTCAGAACCAAACGGATGTACCTTCTTGATATTATTGTAAGCCAGGTCGAGCAAACCGAGATTTACCATCTTTCTCAATGCAGAAGACTCAGGGAACTCCTCCAGGTTATTGTAACTCATATAGAGAATCTGGAGTGTCTTACCTGTCTTCTCCTCAGCTAAGCGAGTCCAATCTTTTCTCAACTGATTAGCAGAGATTCCCTTGCATCGCGCCAGGTTCATCGCCTGCAATTTAGGGAGCTTATAGTAGAAGTCTGGAATGCGACTGATCTTCGGACAGTTGTAAAGTTCGATATCGGTCAGGTTTTCCATCTTGTCCCAATCCTCTTCCTTAAACTCCTGTGCAAACTTACCATAAACAGGATCGTCAGGCTTGTAGAAATTCGCACAAACCGAGTCGGATGTGATAGAAGAGTTACCGATGTAGAACTGCTGCAACTTAGTCAGGCGATAGATGGCCTTAGATACACCTGTAATCTTGTTGGTCAATGTACCGATCTGCGCATCCTTCAGGTTGATGCGGCTGTCCTTCTTAATTTTGTTCTTCGGTGCCACCTTAGGATCAGAGTTGTAGCTTTCTACAATCATATCCGACATGTTGGCACGTGGGTCATACTTCAGAAACTTGTTCTCATAGTCGTGACGCATGCTGCTCTTCTTTGCTGCAGTCAGACTGTTTGCATCATAATTATTGAAGATGTTGGCACCAATCTTCTCATCGTGAGAACCGAGGTTGAGCACCTGGAGTTCTGTCAGCTGTCCGATGGCATCAGGTACGATTCCCTTTGCACCGAAACCGGCGATAACGAGACCGATGACACGGCCGTTGCTGTTGAGCGTTACGCCCGGCTGTTCGCCCCACATATCGAGTTCCTTGTTGAAGTTCCAGTTAGCTCCCTTGAAGGTAGCATCGCCATAGAAGCTCCACTCCTTACCATGGAGAGATTCCCAGATAGCCTTCAAAGCCTCATAGTCCTTGATATACTCCTTTGTCTTGGAAAGGAGGATAGGCACCTGAGCCGTATTATTCAGTTGATTATCCTCTACGATAAACGCCTCACCCTTTACAGGCTGGGTTTCGTACTTGGTCTTCACCGCACCTGTCTTCCCGTAGGTGGTATAAGAGGTAACCTGATAAGTACCGGCAGGCAACCATACGGTAGAATCGCAGTAAGCTGTACCTGTATCCATATACTTATCGTTCTCATTGTCAGGATTCTGATGCTCTTCGCTAGACTCCTTATATTTCACCTTCAGTTCAGGAAAGGTATAGGTCTCACGGGTAAAGAGGTTGGTTACGCTGACGTCAACGAGACGGATGTTAGAGAAGAGATACTCAGTACCACCGGCACGGGTCTTCTCCCACTCCTTCACGAGATTGAACTTCACCTTACCACGCTCCACAGTCTCCACCATAAGGTTCTGTACTTCCAGACCGCCACCTACTACAGTGAATGTTTCGCCGGCAGAAGAAGCCAGCAACTCCTCGTCTACCGCATCATAGAGATAGAAACCGATAACGGTGTAAGTACCCGAAGCGAGTTGCAGTTTTTCACTTCTCAGACCATACTCTGCATTCTCTGAATTATAAGAATTGAGCACCAGTGTCTGAGAGACAGTTGTACCGTTGTGCTCCATGACCACCTTGATTTTCTTGGCATCATCCAGTTTCTCAAGTTTGTCAAGGGCAGCAGCACGGGTAGCTCTTGAAGAAACCTTCTTGCTGAGCTTGAACTGCACATATCCGTATGTGCCGTCCCAGCCTCCAGTTTCATCATCCGAGCAACTTGTTGCTGCAAAGGTCAGGAGAGAGACCAAGAGCAACAAGAGTGCCTTTGAAAATATTTTCATTCTGTTCATTACTTTCTAATTTTTCTGATAGAAGTATGTTTCTTACTCATTCCCTCACCAGGAGATTCAACAACAAGAACCTTTACAGGAGTTCCGTTGTCCTTGAATACCATAAACATCGGAGTAGCAGCAGGAACATTTACGAAGAATATCCAGTTATTATTCATATCCATACTAAGCTCTGCATAAACATCATTTCCGTTGTTATCCTTAACTGTAAGATAGCCTGTCTCCATCATAGTGGCAGGGTCCCAATCCTTGATATTAGGATTAACTGTAAGATAGCTTCCTGCTTCTGACTGAGCGACATATATTTCGTCACCATTGTAGCCAAATGTTCCTGATATGATAGAACCATACTTTGATTTATCCTTCTTGCACTCTACTGGCAAGTAGTTCATCTCCAAGATTGTAGGCGCTGCAGACTGATCATCAGCAGAAGAGTTGGCCTCCTTCTGTACAACATCCATCAGGAAGTAGCGGTCGTAATCGCTCTTCACTGTCATGAAGTCTTCCTCCAGCATTCCGTCGAGTCCATTCTCCAGACTCTCGAATACGCTCTGTGGCAATGCATAGACCAGGAACTCACGGCTTCCGCTGCCTAATGGAGCGACTGTGAGCTTCACATCACCCTTCTCACCCTGCAGCTTCACAGCACCAGTTCCATCCTCGAACAAACCATTCTCCGTGTTCTTGAAGACTACCAGCTGGTAAGCATCACCCAATGTCTTGAGGGTGAAAGGAACGAAGTTGTAGAAGGTGAAATCGTTGGTATCACCGCCATTCAGGCTAGAACCATTCTGAGTGAACACCTTACCATCGAGAGATACATTCCATACTGCCCACTGTGAAGAGGTTGGATAAGTAACATCCATGGTGCTGGTGGTCATACCATTATAGATAACAGGTATGGTTACAGCAGCCTTGCCATCCTCAGAAGTGAAGGTTATGGTGTAGTTGCGGTCCTTAGCGATGGCATACTTAGCACTTACGTCCTGATTCTCCTTGAAGGAAACTCCGCCTACAGCATCCTTGTTAGGTGTACCTACCAGGAAGCCGCCTTCCAAGTCTACCCAAGCTGGAGTATTGGTAACAGCAAAACGGAAGTTTGACTTTACGGTAAACTTGGTGTATACATTGTAACCTACAGTGATACCTGTCTCGGTGATATTATTGCCAGCCGCATCGAATACCTGCAACTTATGGTCGGCAGCCGAACGCTTAACCTCAGCGATGGCAACCTTCTGCCCACCCATATTCAGGAAGAGCTGAGCCACGCTCATATCCTTGCTGGCATCATCATCAGTAATCTTAACCTTGATGGTCTGCTTGCCTGCAGTACCATTGAGTACGAAGGCGTCTGTTTTCTCGCCCTGCACCAGTTTACACCAGATTTTGTCTGAAGAAAGGCTCCAGCTCTCGTTGGCATCGAAGGTGAAGTCCAACTCAGCACCAGCTGCACCGCCGATAGTCTGTACCTGTGGGAACACAGGAGTTACGGCATCGTCATCGCTGGAACAAGCTGTGAACAGAGTCACTGATACCAGCGCCATCAATACGAGCCAATATTTTGAAATCAATGTTTTCATTTTCTTTTTATTCTACGATTAATATCCTTGTTCTTTCAATTTCTCTGCCTCTGCATCGCTGATCCATTCATACATGGTGATGAAGGTTCCTACGTTGCCGAATAATGAACCATCTTTGTTGTTTACACTCATAACAACATACTGCAATACATAGTTCTGGCAGGTGTTATAATAAGAGGTATAGAGAGAAGGCTGGCTGATGCGCAACTTGCCGTCTCCATAGATGGTACCGAACGCCTCGCCGGTTTCACCAGCTATCTGGTCGTCCATCTCTACCTTTGGCTCAAGAATGTTCTTGGTATTGAACTTCAACTTCAGGTTGTAGCCCTTATAGTAAACATCCTTCAGCAAAACGGTATTCTCCTCGCCTTCCACTACCTCAGTCTTGATCAGACGGTTGGTTACGTTGTTCAGATACTGACTGTAGAAGGTAGATGTAACCATGCACCAGCCAGAGAAGTTGTGGATATCGAAAGGACAAGACTTCTGCATTACCACGTGGGTATAGTCCTTATAGAGATCTGTCCAGTTATACTTCTCCGGAATCACCAGTTTCAGGGTGAAGCCGAGCGAATCGGTCTTGCCGATGTTATCATAGATACCCTGAACCTTCACATTTCCTACCATCTCGCCCGCCTTGATTGTAACGGTGTTGTTGAGGATGCGGTAATGCTTACCCTCGATGGCATTGCTCTGCTTGTCTACTACCTCTACGCCGAAGGTGCGGTCGTAGTCAGCTTTTTCGGTTGCAGATACAGGCACATTGAAAACCTCATTGCTTTCCTGTACAGCATACTGATAGAGCGTATCAGAGAACATGATATGACTTGAACCAGCATAAGTGGTATAATCCTGTGAACAACTCACAAGAGCGATGAGTGCAGCTACGGCTGCCAAACATCCCATCATTATTTTCTTCATGATCTTCTCTTTATTTTATTTGTTACTTTCATTAGGCTGAATCTCAGAACCTGGTGCCTCAAGCTCATGCTGAGGAATTGGCCAGACAAAGAGAGGGTCATCCTTTTCAACCTTCAGACTGCTCTGCACGAAATTGGCAGCAGGCTGGTCGGCAGCCTTACGCTCAAATCCCTTGTGCCAGCGCTTGAGGTCGTTCAGACGGAAGCCTTCCATATAGAGTTCCTTCACGCGCTCTGCCTCGATTATCTTCATGGCGTTGCTCTCGCTCATCGAGGTGTTACCACCATATGAAGAGTAGCGGGCTGTACGCAAGGTAGAGATGTCCTTACCTGCCTTACCATAGTCCTCCTTCATGGCGTAAGCCTCAGCACGAATCAGATACTGCTCTGAGAGACGGAATACCATTGGCTGGTGAACATGCAGGATATTGCTGTTCAGGAATTCTGCATCGCCGAAATACTTGCTCAGCAAAGGCCACTGCAAACCATGCTCATAACCTGTTACACGGGTTGTGAAGATGGCTGCAGCACGGAGGTCCTTGCTGTCGAATGAGTTGATGACCCATGTCTCAGGCACATAGTCTGGACGATAAGTTACGAAGTTGTAGTTATCGAAGATGGTACCCAGAGCACCGCCATAGCTGTTCACGGTAAAACCTACCTTCCAGATAGCCTCACGAGAATCACCATAGGTCCAGATATACTTATAATCGTTCACCTGGTTTGAATAGGTGTTGGAAGAAGCCTTCTCTAATGTATAATACTTACTGCCGATTACCTTAGATGCATACTTGATGGCATCATCATACTTGTGCATATATAAGGATACGCGCGCACGCAAGGCATGACAGGTATACTCGTTGAAGTAAATCTCGTTGTAGAGACTTCCTGTGAAGTCTTCGTCTACTTTCAGATATTCAGCAGCCTTGTCAAGATCTCTCAATACGAAATCGTATGATTCCTTCAGAGTGGCCCTCTTCTGTGGCTCATTGCCGTAATAGTGCTCTGTGAGTACAACGCCGAGTTCCTTCGCAGCCTGCTCATCGCTATCGTAAGCCTTGCAGAAACACTTGATCAGTTCTGAGTAAGCCAGGGCACGGGCGAAGTAAGCCTCGCCCTCATACTGCTCCAACTTATCAAGCTGCTTATCATCATTGGTTGCAGCCTTTACCTTTTCAACATTATCGAGCAGGAAATTGCATCGGTTGATCACATCATAAAGGTCGGCATATACCGCCTCAATGTCGGTGTTGGTAGCCTTGATATCTTTCCAACGGTAGATATCGCCATAGGCATTAGAGTAGCCCTTCACGCAGTACACGAAGTCTGCCTGCAGATCTGGCAGGATTGTCAGATTGCCCGAATAGAGGGCGCTGCTCTTGAAACTGTCGTAGATACCGTACACCAGCTTGTCCATGTCGTCCACCGTGTTGATAGCCTGGTCCATGAGGATAGAATCCTCAGGATACTTATCAAGACAGGAAGACATCGAGAGGGCTAGGATTCCCGACAGGATGTATGTCTTTATATTTTTGATATTCATTTTTTTTCCTTTCTTGGTTAGAATTGCAATTCAACACCCAGAGTAAACTGGCGTGATGCCGGATACTGTGCCTGGTAAATATTGGATGAAACCTCAGGATCCAGACCGTTGAAACCGGTTACGGTGAAGAGGTTCTGTGCCTGACCATAGATTCTGACCATAGAGAAGAAGTTGGTCTTGCGCAACAGACTCTGTGGCAATGAATAGGACAGACTGAGATTCTTCAGACGGAGGAACGATGCATTCTCCAAGAAGCGATCGTCGAGCTGGGTTACCTCGCCCCAACGTGGGATATCGGTAATGTCGCCTGGCTGCTTCCAGCGGTCGTACAACAGACGGTTTGACTGGTTGTAAGCAGTACCGAAGGTTATACCGCTCTCCTCGAAGTAACGGTCGTTGTTAATCACGTAGCGTGTACCAATCCAGCTGAACTGGGCAGAAAGCTGCAAGCCCTTCCAACGGAAGCTTGTACCGAAACCGCCCATCCAAGGTGCATCATAGGTCTTGCCTGTCATCACCTTGTCGCTCTCACGGAACTCGTTGGTCACGTTGCCGTTCTTGTCATACCAGAGCTGCTCACCATTCGCTGGGTTCACACCGGCATAACGGTTCAGGAAGAACTCGCTTACTGAGTGACCTACCACATACTTCAAACCGGTGGTTGAGTTTACATACTCGGTTACACCGTTATAGAGTTCCTTCAATCGGTTCTGGTTGTAAGATACGTTGGCACTTACATTCCAGGTGAAGTCGCGTGTGCGGATTACATCACCGTCAGCACTCAGCTCGATACCCTTGTTAGCCATCACACCTACGTTCTTCCAGCGATAGCCCTCGCCGGTTACGGTATAAGACTCAGGAACGCGCATCAGCATATTAGAGGTACGCTTGTAGTAAGCCTCGAAGCTGAAGTTGATTCTGTCGAGGAAGCCCAAACGGAGGGCGAAGTTGTTTGCCCATGTTGACTCCCAACCCAATTCCTCGTTACCACTCTGTGATGGATAGAAACCGGCAGTATTATCGTAGTTGGCACCACCCGATACCAGAGCCAGGTGATAATAGTTAGGAATCTCAGAGTTACCCGATGTACCGGTACTTACGGCAATCTGGGCTGTGCTGAGCCACTTCATATCCTTCAGCCAGTCGGTCGACTTCACGTTGTACATGAAACCGAGCGACCAGAATGTACCCCAGCGATGATCCTTACCGAAACGTGAAGAAGCATCAGTACGCAGAGAGAAATCGGCATAGTAGAGCTCCTTATAGTTATACTCGCCACGCATGAAGAATGACAGGTAAGAATAATCAGAAGATGAATCTGCCCAGCGGCTGGCACGTGTACCTGATGATACGTTGGTCAGGAGATCGCTGGTCTGACCCTTGGAATATACCTGGAAACCATCTGAGTGGAAATTGACAGCCTCCTGACCCAGCATCACGTTGAACGAATGGATATCGTTCAGAGTGAAACGGTAGTTAGCCGTAGTAGTCTCTGTCAGGTTGATGGCATCGCTGCTCTGGCGTGCCGCAGTACCCTGTCCGTGATTTGAAGAGAGACTTGGGAACGACTGGAGGAATGCTGTAGAATGGGTGAAATCGACACCAAACTGAGTACGGATAGTCAGATTCTCTATCGGATAGATTTCAGCATACATGGTAGAGAGCACCTTATATTTCTTGTTCTTGATAGGATTCAAGCCCATGTAAACGATAGGGTTCTCGCTGGTTCCAGCCCAGTTGCCTGCTGAAAGTGAAGCCAGACTGCCATCCTTTGCGTATGGATTCCAGTAAGGCAGCATGAATCGGCATGCTGAGATAGGAGTAACGGTAGTATAGCTACCGTCGTCAGCCTGCTGAGCCTCCTCATAGGCAGCCATGGTGTTGGTACCTACCTTCAACCACTTGCTAGCCTTTACATCTGCATTGGTGCGGATGTTGTAACGGCGGAAGGTTGAATTCTGTGCGATACCGTCCTGATCGTAGAAACCACCAGAAACATAGTAGTTCAAGCGGTCGGTAGCACGGTTGATAGAGAGTTCGTAGCTCTGCAGCGGAGCGCGGTCGTTAAACACCTCGTCCAGCCAGTTTACGTTTACTCTTGAAAGGAGATTGTAATCCTTACCTGTATCCAGACCTACTTCTTTCTCAAACTGGATACGCTCATCGGTATTCATCATTTTCCAGTTGGTCTGTGCCAACTCAGAGAAACCATACTGTGCACGGAGCGTAATCTTCGCCTTGTCCATTGACAAGCCTCGCTTGGAAGTGATGACAACCACACCATTGGCAGCACGTGCACCATAGATAGAGGTAGAAGAGGCATCTTTCAATACAGAGATACTTTCGATGTCGTTAGGACTCAAAGTATTGAAATCAGAACTTGAGATTGGCACGCCGTCGAGGATAAAGAGTGGCGACTTTCCGGAGTTGATAGAGTTGGTACCACGGATTTGGAAGGTAGCCGCCTTGCTAGGTTCACCCGAAGAAGAGATGACCTGCAAACCAGTACTCTGTCCCTGCAAAGCTTGGTCGAAGCTTGCCGCCGGCACATTTTCTATCTTTTCAGACTTTACGGCAGACACGGAACCCGCAATGGTTCCCTTCTTTCTCACGCCATACGCCACCACAACCACTTCATCCATCATCTTGGAATCCGAAGCAAGGGTGATGTTGAGCGTATTTGTCTGCGCTTTCACAACGTGCTTCTGCGTAACGCAACCCACATAAGAGTAGACAAGCGTAGCCTTCGAAGCACCCTTAATTTCGATGGTATAGTTACCGTCAATATCGGTCACTACGCCATTTGATGTTCCCTCTTGCATAATGGTCACACCAATCATCGGTTCGTTGTCTTCAGCAGACACGACTGTACCCTTGACGCTGAAACTCTGCGCCAAGACCGATTGGATAGACAACAATACAAGTGAGACAAGTAAAAGAGTTAATCTTCTCATCCTTGTTTGTTTCAAGTTTATTAATTAATAATTATAATTTTTTTCTTATTTTTTTCTCGTTTGGTAAAAGCCGAAAGCACTCAGGGCGACACTTCGCCCCTCCATTTATACATTCTTTCACTAATATGCACGCATGGAAATACCTATTTAACTTAAATCGGTGCAAAATTACGAATATTTTCTTATTTGCCCAAGATTATCGCTTAAAATTTAAATGTTTGATATGAAATATCTATGTTTTTTAGCATATTTGCTCATAAATTTAGTTAATTGTCGATTTTTTGTCACATCCGATTACAGTTTGCAAAAACAAGTTCAATACATACTTTTTTTGTTTCTATGCAGCCGTTTTCATAAAGCTGAAATTACGTCCCGACGTAGCTTGTACTACGTCGGGACGTATCTTTTGCTGCGTCGGGACGTAGCAAATGCTACATCGGGACGCATTTTTTACTGCATCGGAACGTATTTTATCAGCTGACGCAGATATCTCGACAAGCCGAAGGATACATTTACCTCTTCACCTTCATATATTCCGTAGGAGTCATGCCATACTCCTTGGAGAAGCATTTGGAGAAATAACTGCTGTTGGAAAAACCAACGGTATACATCACCTCGGAAACACTGAACTTGCCCTGGCTCAGGAGCTCGGCTGCACGCTTCATACGCATCTCACGGATATACTCTACAGGCGTACGACCCGTTATCGCCTTCGTCTTGCGATACAGCTGTTTGCCACCTATGCCTATCACATCCTGCAACATCGAAACATTGAAGTCGGAATCAATCATGTGCTTCTCTATCGCCTCATTGATCTCTTCGAGCAGACGCTTGTCTGCCCCATCCAACTCGCAGACATTTACTTCCTTCTTTTCCTCTTCAGAAGACTCAGAGCGTGCAGGAACTGGTTCTGAGGATGATGACTCAGGCTCAGATACAGGCGAAGCGGATAACCCAGTGGCAACAGCTGATGGCTCCTCAGGTTTCTTCACATTCAGGTAGCGGACCATCAGAGCTGTCACCTCATCAAATGAATGATGAGCTACGGCAGCCTTCAAATCTTCCGTCAGACGGTTGAAGAAGTCTATACGCATCTGTACCTGCTCCAACACCTCAGCCTTCTGCTTCTGGGCATCAGCCAGTTCCTTGCGCAGAAAATACCAGCTTACCAGCCATGCCACAAACACGATGAGTGCCGTGATATAGAAGAGCTTGCACCACCATGAGAGATACCAAGGCGGCAGGACGGAGATGTCGAGCGAATAAACCTCGGCAGCTATCTTGCCTTCACCATCCACGGCATGAACCGTAAGATGATAATCGCCATACGACAAACCATTGTAGGTGATATCGATGTTGCTCGAGTTCAGATAATGCCAGTCGTGGTCGCTGCCTTCGAGTTTGTAAGCATAAACGGCTGAAGGATGATCAGCAAAAGGAAGGTCGGTGAGCTGCAAGGTGAAGTTGTTCTCATCACTCTTCAGTTTCAGGATTTCTCCACGCTCCTCACGAGCCTGTCCGTTTACGATGATTCCAGCCAGCATCAGGCGGGTAAACTGCTTAGACTTCTGTGCTACATCGGAACTGATTGCCACATAGCCGTCATTGCCGCCCATCATTACCTCATGAGTCTGTCTGCTGTAACAGATGTTGAGCGGCGCAACAGAAGGAATCATGAAACGCTGGCTCTCGCCCTGTGGATTGATTACGCAGCATTCATTGCCCGATACCACCCATATCTTGCCTTCCACATCGCACATGGTACTTACCTTACCACCAATCTGCCATGCCTTGGAAGAAAAGCTGTTACCCAGCACAGAACCGGCTGCATAATAACAGGTTACCGAATTGTTATCACCCATCCAGATATTGCCCTTGCTGTCTGCCATCAAATAGTTGACAACATCTGAGTTAGCTACCTGCACCACCTTCATATCGTTCGGATTGATGCAGTCGAGACGGGTATAGGTAGAAACCCAAATCCTACCCTTTCCATCCATCACCATCTGACCTACATGCAGACCAGAGAGCGCATTCTTTCCCTTGTCCGAGTAATGCCAGTCGGCTATGGTCTTGCCGCTCAGAAGAGCCGCCTTATCCATCACGAAAACACCGCCCTGATAAGAACCCATCCATATCCTGCCCTTCTTGTCCTGGAGAATATCGTAAGCCCAGGCAGTAGAATACTTGCCACTCTTATCGTAGACGATGAAATTGCGCATCTGCCGGGAACTGCGGTCATAGAAGTTGATGCCATGGTCAGTACAGATCCATACATCGCCGTCATGGTCTTCATAAATCTTGCGTACACGGTTATGACTCAGCGGGAAGGCAGAGCTGTTCTGCTTGTACCATGCCACATTCTGATAACCTTCAGCATTCCGGGTGAAATGAATCAGACCGTTGGTACCGCCCATCCACCATTCGCCGTTGCGGGTCTGGAGCATGGCATGGAGACAGTTGCCCTCACCCGACATCGTAATCTTATCGAGCGATACATAGCGGTAATAGGTATGGGTAGTGAGACGGGAGAGTCCATTGTCAGTACCCACCCATACATTCTGCCATTTATCTACAAAGCAAGCCCAGACAATGTTGTTAGGAATAGAAGCATCATCGCGGGAATCGTGGATATAATGGGTAATGGCATTGGAGAGTGCCATCTGATAGAGTCCGTTATCGGTTCCGATATAGAGATTGCCGGCAGCATCTGTAGAAAGACATTTGATGGAATTGCCGTTCAGAGCTGGAATCTGTGAGAAGTTCCTGAGCTGCAGGTCGGCACAATAGAGAGCGCCCTCGGTACCAATCCAGTAGCATCGGCGCTTGGCATCATAGGCGAGCGCATTGACCAGCGGCTGTTCTCCGGCACGGAGCGGAATCAGTCTGCTGCCGAGACGCAGACCAGCAAGCGAACCTACGAGCAAGCCTTGCGGAGTAGAGAGCAAGGCATAGACATCGCCACCGAAGTCAGTCTTACCACCCTTGATATCGAGCACACGGAGTTCCTTCAGCTGCTTGCGCTTCGCCTCATCGGCAAAAGCCTTCATGGCTGGTGTTTCGGCATATTGATAAGATTGCGTATCGAATTTCAGGATGCCGTTGCCAGTAGCCAGATAGAGCATCCTGCCCTCGAAACCGAGCGCATTGACACGCGTATTGCTGAATGTATGTTCCTGAAAATGGCGGTAGCCATGATAACCATCATAGCTGTAAAGACCGTTGTCGGTTCCGAGCCATATCATTCCATCACAGTCCTGGGTAATGGCACAAACGGACTGAGCACCTTCAAGGGAGGTGTTGACGAAACGCTGCGCATGGATGGCGAGCGAAACAAAGAGCATAGCAATTGCCATGCTGATGCGGTATATAGGTTCTGTTGACTTTTTCATGTGTGCAAATTTACACATTATTCATGATAACGCCAAAAAATATCGGAGAAAATTCATAAAAAAAGAATCCCCTGGGAAAAATAGCCGCTGCTATTCCCAGAGAATCCGATATAAACTATATACTTTATAACCAACCGAAATCTGTCTCAGTCTTCTTATATTGCCTGGAGCGTAATCGACTTTTCGATATTTCGCTTGCTGTCTTTTACCTTCAGGATGATGTCGCCCTTCTGCTTGCTGCTCTGTACGATGACAACGAGTTTGCCGGAGAAGAGTTTCATCTGAGGCTGGGCGAACGGTTCGAGCGATGTGGCATCGCCGTTGCAGGCTGCCTTGAAAGTGCCGGCACCACTCACCTCGAAGGTCAGTTCGTCATCGGCAAGCGGACATTCATTGCCGTCCTTATCCTGCAGACTCACGGTGATGAAGGCAAGGTCGTTGCCATCGGCATTCAGCAGCACATTGTGCTCATCGGTACAGCCTTCTACCATGCAGGCAATAGGCTCATGATCAGGTGTTTCTACGCAGAACTTCATCTGTGCAGGCTCACCGGCAGTACGCTTCACGTCCTCGCCAATCTTATCGCCATACTGGTTGTATGTAACCACGCGAATCTCACCCGGTTCATACTTCACATTGTTCCAGCGCAGACGGTAGCGGTCCAACCGACTTGACTTGTCCTTGCGAACCCTACCCTGACTCTTGCCGTTGACGAAGAGTTCGCCTTCCACACCATCGGTATAGCAATATACAGGGGTAACCTGTCCTTCCCTGCCCTTCCAGTTCCAGTGAGGAAGAAGATGGGTGGTATGCTGCTGCTCGTTCCAGCGGGCACGATACATATAGTAACGGTCCTTAGGAAGTCCGGCAAGGTCGCAGATGCCGAAGTAGCTGCTGCGGCTTGGCCAGTAGGTATCGTATGGAGTCGGCTCGCCCAGATAGTCGTAACCGGTCCATACAAACTCACCGATTACCCAACTGTAGTCATCCTGCATCTTCCAGTCATCATCAGGAAGATTGCTCCAGGAACAGTATTCGGTATCATAGCTTGAGCACTGACCATCAGGATAGGTAGCCTTATCACTTACCACTACCGGGAACTTGTATACGCCACGGGAGCTGACCGTAGAGGCGGTTTCTGAACCGAGGAGGAAGCCCTGGGGCAACTGCTCAATATTCTTATAATATTTATGTACGCGATAGTTGAAGCCCGGAACGTCCATCACCTGGGCAAATCCACTCTTCAGGGCATCCTCAGCCTTATCCATACCCTGGGTTACAGGGCGAGATGGGTCGTACTGATGACAGATATCCTGCAGACGCTTGGCAATCTGCACACCCTCCTTGCTCCACTGTTCTGGAATCTCGTTGCCGATACTCCACATGATGATGCTAGGATGATTGCGGTGGTGCTTTACCAGATTGGTGATATCCTTATCGCTCCACTCCTTGAAGAACTTGGCATAGCCGTTCTTGCATTTAGGATAAATCCACATATCGAAACTCTCTGCCATGACCATCATACCGAGGGAATCGCAGAGTTCCATCTGCATGGTAGAAGGCATGTTGTGGGCAGTACGGATAGCATCGCAACCCATCTGCTTCATCATCTTGATCTGACGGATGAGAGCTGCCTTGTTCTCTGCAGCGCCCAATGGACCGAGGTCGTGGTGCAGACAGACGCCCTTGATCTTTCGGGTGATGCCATTGAGCTGGAAACCATAATCCTTGGATACGGCAATGGTACGGATACCGGTCTTCAGGGTCTGGACATCAGCCACCTTCTTTCCTTCATATCGGGTAAGTTTTACCTGATAGAGGTAAGGAGATTCCGGAGACCAGAGCTGAGGATTCGCTACCTTCAGAGTAGTCTTGATTTCAGGATTGGCACCTGTGACGATCTGCTCGGCAACCTTCTCGCCAGCCTCATCCAACAGGGCTATGACGGTCTTGCCCGACTTACCAGTCTTTCCTTCCAGCAGCGCATTTACTTCTACTTCAGCTTCCTGCTTATCAGCCTTCAGGGTACGGACGAAGGTATCCCAGGTAGAGAAGTTTTCGTTGCCATAGAGTTCTACGGAAACCGGACGGTAAAGGCCGCCTCCCGGATACCATCGGCTGCTCTCCTCTACATTATTAAGATGTACCTCGATGAGATTACTCTTACCAAACTGGATGAAAGGTGTGATGTCGATGCGGAAAGCATTGTAGCCGTAAGCCCACTTGCCTGCCTCCTTGCCATTGACGCTGACAACAGGCTGGCTCATGGCACCGTCGAAGACGAGTACGGCACGCTTATAGCCCTTAGGAGCCGTCCAGTTCATCTTATACATACCCTCACCTATCCAAGGCAGCGCACCAGAACGTCCCGACTTCTCGGTCTTTTCGGTTTCGCCATTCTGCTCGATGGCCACCATCTGCAGGTCCCATTTCTTATCGAAAGGTCCCGAGATAGCCCAATCGTGCGGAACGGCTACCTGCTGCCACGCCTTGCCATCACGGGAGAAGTCCCATGATGGCAGGTTGATAACCTTTCTGCTCTGCGCCTGACACAGCGTAGTGAGGGCCAGGGCAAGAGTCATGAAAGTAATGCTTCTCTTGATCATATTGCTATTTAATATTCTTATTTATATGCATCGAATACGGCAGTTGGTTTGCCGCTGTTGTCGAAGGCTCCCTTGGTATATGCAGGCCAACCCAGAGTGGTATAGTTGGCTGGCTTCCAGTTGTTGTAAACTTCTGGTTCCCAATAGAAGATACCCTCGCAGGTAGAGATTGCCTTACAGCCATCCACCATCTTCTTCATCAATGGCGCAGCCTGGTCAGAGCCCCACCACATACCGATTTCAGAGATGATGACGTCCTTGCCATACATGGAAGAAAGAGTCTGGATGTTAGAGAGACAACTCTCTGCATAACTCTGCCAGTTATCATCTTCCGGATAAAGAGACAGTCCGATGACATCCCACTTTCCGCCATTGTCCTTCAGCTTATCGTAGAGCCAGGTAAGTCCACCGAGGTCCTGACCCTTATCTACATGCACGATGACTTTTGCCTTAGGATAAACTTCCTTTACAGCATCATAACCGGCGTTGATATAAGCAGCAAAATTGGCTGCATTCTTAGATACCTGACCGGTTACAGCCTCATCGCTATTCCAGAGCATTCCGTCGCGGGTTTCATTACCCACCTGCACCCACTCTACGTTGGTTACACCTCTATCCTTCAGGGCTTTCAACACATCCTTTGTATGATCAGCCACAGCCTGTTTCATCTGTTCAGCAGTATAGCCCTGCCATGCAGCAGGAACTTTCTGGTTGCCCGGGTCAGCCCAGGTATCAGAATAGTGGAAGTCAATCATCAGACGGAAGCCGAGCTGCTGAGCACGCCAAGCCTTGGCGATGACATCATCCTTGCCACACCAGCCACCTTCCGGATTTACCCAGACACGCAGACGGATGGAATTGGTTCCCTCTTCGCGAAGGAGCTTCATGCATTCTGTTGCCTTGCCATTCTGATTATAGAATTTCACACCATCCTTCTCCATCTCTGTGAGCCAACTTACATCGGCGCCCTTGGCGAAGCCACTCATATCGTATGTCTTCTCCTTTTCGGGAGTGGTATTATCATCATTGCTGCAACTTGTTCCTGTAATAGAAAACAAGAGTGCTGAAGCCAGCAATATGGCTTTTCCTAAAATATTCTTCATTGCTATTTTTCTTATTAATTATTCATATTTCCATGTCATGGTGTTGAGGTCAGCGGTAACGGTAACTTCACCACCAGTTACATCATCCTTGAACCAAATGTCCCAACAGTCACTAGCTGTTGACAATTTAAAAAGATCGCTTGGATCAGAACCATACCAAGTCTGCTTGTCGTCCTTGTTTTCACCTACGAAGATAAACCGGAAATTCTCCCAAGCTGTTGGCTTGTACTTGCAGGTATAAACGCCATCACTCACCTTGTTCATCACGGCAAGAAGGGTGTTACCATCCTTAGAGAACATACAGAGGGTATTGCTAACCTCTGGCTCTGGAGTTGTCTGGTCGCCCTCAACGATGGTGTATTCCAGCTGGCTGTGCTCACCAACTTTCACGGTTACGGTATAAGTACCAGCCTTGGCAATATTTACACTTCCAGCTGTTGCAGCATCTGTCATTTTGCCATCAGCCAAAGTATAGTTCATGGTCTTCACCACAGCTGCAGCATCTTCTGTACCTGTATCCTTGCTGTACTCTGCACCTGTTGCTACGATGCTAATTGGAGTATTATCGGCTGCGGTTGTAATCACCTTGGTCCAAGCATAGTTAGGAGCATCATAGGTCATATCTTCACCATTCAACTGCATCGACTTGATGTAAGTTGGCTTAAGTTCCTTAGCTTTTGTATCAAGAACTGTATAATAAATACCTGTCTGACCTGGGAACCAGATGTTCCATGCAGACTCAGTATTATCCATTTCGTACACATGGTTATCCTGTCCTACATTACCCCAAATGGTACCATCATTTTCCTTACCCCAGATATGGAACCAAGAAGAGGCATTCATATAGCCAGAATAAACTCCATCAGAATTAGGAGAATAGAGTTTGGTCAGAACTTGATCCTTTTTCTCATTCAGGATATTGATGTAGCTCATATCAATGAGGTATGGAGTAACCTTTACCTGGCAGACATTGCTGTAAGCGGCATCAAGATTGGCACCCATCTGACTCTTGATACGGAAATAAAGAGGTGAACTCACATCAGGAGACAAGCCGAGATCCTTGGCTGCAGCATTGAGATCAGCACCGGTGAAAGCCTTGGAAAGGTCGGTTACGGTGTATTCCTTTACTGATGCGAAATCTTCTGAGGCGGATGCCTGCAGATAAGTCTTCAACACTCCGCTGCCCGCAGGCTTGGTTTCATCGCTCGAAAACAAGGTAGGATTCTGCCAAGCCAACGAGAGGACAACGTCCTTACTGTTATCTACAGACAGCTTCACATCGGATGCCGATGCCATCAGATCGGATGCCTTGAAGCCATCCAGATATATCTTGTCGCCACTCTCGTCGCAACTCACCAGGGCGGTGAGTGCGCAGAGAAGCATCATCAAGTTTCTAAATATCTTTTTCATTCTTTTATCCTATTAATAGTTGTCGTTATGAAGATTTGGATTTGCGGTAAGCTCGGTGTTAGGGATTGGATAGATGTTGTACTTGCTATCCACTGCCTGTCCGTCGTGGACACCACCCTTCCACTGCCAGATGTACTTATTAGTAGTAAACTGACCATAGCGAATCAGGTCGGTACGGCGATAACCTTCATGATAGAGTTCACGGGCACGCTCATCGAGGATGAACTGGAGGAAGGCATCGTCATCAGCAAAGTTGCTTGCCCATACATCAGAAGCATTAGAGCGCTCACGAAGCTGGTTGATCCAATAGATAGCACCCTGCTTGCGAGAAGCAATCACGGTTGGATCTGTAGCATCACTACCACCACCCCAGTTATCCCAGTCATTATGCAGACGAACCACGCACTCGGCATACATCAGATAAACATCTGCCAAACGGAAGAGAGGGAAATCGGTTTCTACACCTGCATCAGCAGTATTAGATGCTGTAGTACCATCATCCTTCAGATTACTCCATTTCTCTGAGAGATAACCGGTGGTTTCATCGGTCATGTTGGTTACATCCTTGCTCTGACCATTGGTGAAGAACTTGCAGCGCTTGTCGCCACCTCCATCAATATCGGTCTGGGTAAACTTATCCACGAACTCAGGACGGAGACGGAACTCGCTCCAGCCACTGGTAGCACCGAAATCGGCAACATTCTGGTTGGCATTCGACATACTCAACTGTCCACACACCAAGTAAGTGGAAGAACCCCAGCTTACTGTATGCTCTGCACTTACTGGCAAGGCGAAGATAATTTCGTTGGTACGCTTGTCGTTATCAGCATTGAAGAGCTTGCTGTAATCAGACTCCAAAGAGTAGCCCATATCCATCACCTTCTTACAAGCCTCCATGCACTCGGCATACTTGGCAACGCCGGTATAAACCTCGCTGTTCAGATAAAGCTTGGCAAGCAAGGTATAGGCAGCACCCTGAGAAGCCTGACCGTAAGGACAGGTGGATGCAGGAAGCATATCACCTACACAATCCTTCAACTCGCTCTCGATATAATCGAATGTCTGCTGAGGAGTATAACGAGGAGGAATGTAGCTGCCCACAGGGTCGTTCTCTGTCACCATCGGAATGTTGCGATAGAAATCGAGGGCATGGTAATAGAACAGAGCGCGCATGAAGCGGACTTCTGCCTTATACTCCTTCATCTTCTCTGCATCAGCACCCGAGAAATTGGCATTATTGGCATTGCGCAGGAACTCGTTGCAAAGGGCGATGTTGTAGTAGATACGATAATACATATCTGATACCCACGCATCGTTGGCATCCCATGAAAGATAGGTCAGGCCGGTGGTCTGCTCACCTGTCAGCCAGGTAGAGGCAAATTCATCGGTACCACACTCCTGCATATTGATAAACATACGCATGTAATCGAAACCACTGCCGGCGTTCAATACGGATTCCATATCCTTATTATCGCCGCCCTTACCCTGACCACTAGTCACCATGGCAGCATAAATCTTACCCAGCACAGCCTCGTAATTGGCAAGCGAGGTATAAACATCCTTAGAGGTTGTCTCTGTATGAGGATATTGGTCGAGATCGGAAACACAGCTGGTTGTGCCTGTCAGCACCGCTGTTCCCATCATCATACTATATAATATATTCTTAAGTTTCATTGTTATCTGTTTTGATTGTTAGAACTGAAGTCCGAGGCTTACTGAGTAAGTGCGAGGACGTGGATAGAATGAGTTGTCCATTCCGTTTGGCACCTCAGGATCTGTACCTGAGTAACCGGTGATGGTGAATACATTCTGTACCATTGCAGATACGGTGAGCGAAGCCCACTTGTTGATCTTGCCTACATTGTAACTCAAACTCAGGTTGTCGAGTTTCAGGAACGAAGCATTCTCTACGTAGTAATCAGAGAGATACTGACGGGTCTTGAAACCAGTCTTCAGGAAACTGGTGTTGAGGTTGTTGAGCTGTGAGTTGTTGTAACTTACTGTCTCGAAAGCACCTGTACTCATACCCATTCCGTTGTATACATAGTTGTCGATGTTGGCACGGAAACTCATACCGAGTGTCAGCTGCTTGTATCTCAAAGATGTGCTCAAGCCCATGATGTACTTAGGGGCTGGAGAATGATAGCGGTAGAGATCTGACTCATTGATTTCGCCATCGTTGTTGAGATCGGCATAAGCGCCCTCGATTGGCTTGCCTGTCTTAGAGTCGTAGAGCTGATGATATACATAGAACATGTATGGCTCATATCCCTCAGAGAGTACCTGGAACTGGTAAGCATCGATAGATGGACCTACCTTCACGTTGGTCTGGCTTCCACCCTTTATCAATGAAAGGTTCTTCACCTTCATGTTCTGCCAGGTAAAGTTGTAGCTCAGATTCCACTCCCAGTCCTTGGTCTGGATAGGGGTTGCATTCAGAGAAACCTCAATACCCTTGCTGTCCACATTACCTACGTTGGTAAGGATAGTCTTTGAGAAGTTGGTACCTGCTGCTGTTGGTACTGATGCCAACAGGTCCTTGGTCTTGCGGGTATAGAAATCGATGGCACCACCGATACGGCCATCCAGAAATCCGAAATCGAGACCGAAGTTCCAGGAGGTTGTAGTCTCCCACTTCAAGTCTGATACGTATGCCTCAGGACGGTAAGTATTGATATACTGTCCGTTGATGAATGCTTCGGTACCTGCCACGCTGTAGGTATAAACCGGCAGATAGTTGTAGTTGCCGATACCTTCCTGCTGACCGGTAACACCATAGCTGGCACGGAGTTTCAAGTTAGAAAGTACCTTCTGATTCTTCAACCAAGGCTCTTCTGTCAAAGTCCAGCCCAAAGCAACAGATGGGAAAGTACCCCAACGGGTATCCTTAGAGAAACGGGAAGATGCGTCTCGACGAACGGTAGCCGTCAGGAGATACTTTCCATCGAATGAATAGTTGATACGTCCGTAATATGACAACATTACATGACGGTAATCTGATGCCTTTACGGTTGACAGGTTTGTGCCTGCCGCACTTTTGGTATAATAAAGAGGTGTAGTACTCTTCCAGTACTGGTAGTCGTAACCGGCTGTCAGATCTACATTACTCTTGATATCTTCGAAATATTTTGCATAGTTGGCATAGAGGGTAAGCAAGCGGTTCTCGTTCTTCTGAGGACCATACTTGTAATCGCTACCGCCCAAAGACTCATCCTTGTTGTAGCTCTGTGCTGCGTAGGCAGGAACATAAACGGTTCCGTCGCCCTTGGCATAGTCAGCACCCACGGTAGCATGGAGCTTGAGGTCTGGCAGGAAATGAACCTTGTAATCTACATCCATAGAACCGATGAAGCGGCTTACCTTACTCTTTGAATCATACAGATCAACCAGACCGCGAGGGTTTCTTACACCGGCATTCACTGGATAGCCATCAGCATCGAGTGCCTCATTATAGCCACCATATTTGTCGTTGCCGGAATAAACCGGGATGGTTGGGTTGAATGTGGCAGCTGCCCATACAGCGCCACCATTATTGAATGAGTTGTTATTAAGCGTTCCCTTGGCGTTGATGGTCAACTTCAGGTGATCCTGGAAGAAGCTAGGAGTCAATACAACGTTACCTGTCCAGCGCTCTACATTGTCCTTGCGAACCAGACCGCTCTGGTTGTAATAGCCTACAGACACTCGGAATGGCAACCACTTGTCGATGCTGCCGCTCACGCTGAGGTTATTATCTGTACCGAAGGCTGTGCGGTAAACCTCATCGTTCCAATCGGTATTGGCTGTACCGAGCAATGACTTTTGGTTATCTGTACCGTACTGGTTGATGACATTCACAAATTCATCACGACTCAGCATATCTACCATCTGCGCACGGGTCTGCAAACTGTTGGTGGTATTGAAGTTCACCTTTACAGCACCCTGCTGTCCCTTCTTGGTGGTAATGATAATGACACCGTTAGATGCACGGGAACCATAGATGGCTGTAGAAGAAGCATCCTTCAATACAGTCATGCTCTCGATATCAGAAGGGTTGATCATGCTGAGGAAGTTGCTGCTGTTACCCGAAATACCACCCTGCTCCAATGGCACACCATCGAGCACGATAAGAGGGTCGTTACTGGCATTAAGAGATGCACCACCACGCACACGGATGGTACTGCCGGCAGAGGCAGAACCACTGTTGGACATAATCTGTACACCCGAAACCTTACCGTTGATCAACTGTTCTGGAGAAGAAACGAGACCTTTATTAAAGTCCTTCGATTTCACGGTAGCTACGGAACCAGTCAGGTCACTCTTTCTTGCCGTACCATATCCGATGACCACGACATCAGCCAGCGCCTTGCTGTCAGATTCGAGTTTCACCTTCATATTGTCTGAGATAGAAAGTACCTTATCAATATAACCGATATAAGATACCTTGATCTTCTTGGCTGAAGAAGATACCTGAAGACTGAAGTTACCGTCAAAATCAGTAACTGTACCGCCCTTTTCGCCTTCCACCATGACAGTGGCGCCAATCAGAGCCTCACCATTCTGCGCATCTGTCACCTCACCTTTGATGGTTCTTGTCTGCGCCATGAGTTGCAGACATCCGATGACGAACAATGCCACGAGAAGCAAACTTCTCTTTGCTAAATTCTGGATTGCGTTCATTGTTTTACTTTTAGGTTGCGTTTAAAATTGTTTTCGGTTGCAAAAGTAGGGAAAAGAGAAGAAAACAGCAGATAGATTTAAGACAAAAATAAAGAAAAAACGGACAAAAGCAAATCTTTATCTAGCTTTTGTCCGTTTTGTCATTAAAGAGACAGGAATCTTTAAATCAGTTCTATACCTTTACTCTTTAACAGGTACAAGTTTAGTACTGCCACCTTCTGTACCATCAGTAGAACCACCAGTCTCGCCACCTCCGGTAGAACCACCTTCGCCAGAAGCATTGCTCTCACCGAACACCTTAACAACACCAGAAGTATAAGCGTCAAGAATGCTTGCCAAAGCAGGCAATGGCTGCTGGTGACCATTTGTTATACTGAAGAACAACATTGTCGCCATCAAAGGTAATCTCTGAGACAGTCTTTTCTATGATCTGACCATCAATCTTTATCGTCTGTTTGCTGCCGGCAAATACTGCCGTAGACAACATTCCAGCCAACAATAACAAATAAGCTTTTTTCATTTTAACGAATGTTTGTTAGATTATTTTTTTGGTTTGTTTTTGAATGTTACAATGCAAAAGTAGTGAAAAAATAGCTATTATAAAACATCCTGGCGCATTTTTCTTACGCAAACGTTTGCACAAGTATAAAATAAACTTTTTAAAAAGGGCATAAAAAAAGACTGAATCCTGTTACGAAGATTCAGTCTCATAAAGAAGTGGTACCACCAGGAATCGAACCGGGGACACAAGGATTTTCAGTCCTTTGCTCT